>Ga0214919_10008010_pt1 | contig 14096 bp, 10 predicted proteins | sample LL1503_MetaG_FD_177994 | JGI IMG/M metagenome (GOLD analysis project Ga0214919, IMG submission 177994) | Freshwater microbial communities from Lake Lanier, Atlanta, Georgia, United States - LL-1503 | ecosystem: Environmental > Aquatic > Freshwater > Lake | place: USA: Georgia | collected...
CCGGCACATCAGGAAGCAAGGTGCGCGCGAAAGCGGAAACCGTGACGACATTGCCACCTGTGAACCAGCGCAGCAGATCCACCGCGTGCGGCGCACTGTTGAGCAAATGAGCGACACTCGCGGGGTCGTTCCACCACGCCCAATTTCCGCCAAACCCACCTGCCTTAATAGCCCCTGCGTACATCGGCATCGAAATTTGCACTGCCGACACCCGACCAATCGCGCCTTCGCGAATGAGGGCGCAGGCGCGCGCATTATTGATGCGAAAACGTTGCTGATAGCCCACCGCCAGCGTCAGCTTTTTTTGCGCGGCCGCCGCAATCATGCGATCGCAATCCTCGACCTTGGTGGCTAACGGTTTCTCGACGAGCACGTGTTTACCATTAGCTAGAGCGGACAACGTTTCCTCCACGTGCAAGTGATGCGGCGTCGTGACGACGATGGCATCAATGTCTGCGCGGCGCAGCAGCGCTTCCTTATCCGCCTCAAAAGCCATTTTGTACCGTTCCGCCAAAGCGGGGGCGCGACTACCGCCCGCGACGGCGACTAATTCTGCATTCGGCAGACGGCGCACCGCCTCCGCGTGAGTGCTGCCCATGTACCCAGAACCGATAATGCCAAAACGTATTTTTTTCATAAATAATTCTCCGATTAATGCGACGGAGCCGGTCGCGGCGGGGTGATTTTAAGTTCACCAGCGATCGTGGTGAGTTGTTGCCAAAGTTTTACGGGCACGGGAATTCCCATTTGTTCGCGTTGGCGCTCGCAGCGCCATTCCGGTTCACCGGCGAGCATGACCTCATCGTACCCTGGAGCGGGCTCGGACGCCTTGACCAACTGCGCCAAGCGATCGACGCGGGTCTCCAATTCGCCTGGGGCCAGAAACCGCGCTGGATCGATCGCGATAAAGGTGTGACTAATCCCGAGCGGATCACCCCCCGTACGATACACCGGCAATTCGGTCGCCATCGCGCCACCGCTTAAACCCGAGCACAAGATCTCCACCATGACGGCGAGAGCGCTGCCTTTGTAACCTCCGATCGGAGACGGATAGGGCACGCCGTCAATTCCCTTGATGGCGGCCGCGGTACTCGTGGTCACTTTTCGCTCCGCATCCAAGAAACCCCATTCGGCGGGAATTGTGGAGCGATTAAGATGAGCCGCATTGGTAAGTTTACCGAGCGCGACGGTCGTCGTGGCCATATCGAGCAACCAACGGCCAGAGCCAGCGCGACTCGGCACCGCGACGCAGAGTGGGTTCGTGCCGAGGATGGCGGTTTTTCCCTGCCACGGGGCAACGGCGGGACAGGCATTGCTCATGACGATGCCGATGTAGCCAGCGCGAGCGATTTTCTCACCCCACCAAGCCCCGGCTCCAAGATGATTGGAATGACTGGTCACCACCACGGCGACGCCCAAGGCCCGCGCAATGCGAATGGCATGATCGGTGCATTGCTCGGCGACAACTTGACCAAGGCCATTTTGACCATCGTAGCGCAGGCATACCCCGTCTTCACGCACCACGCGACCAGCGGCGGGTATATTGATGCCGCCCGCCCGCAGTTGCTGGATGTAAGTAGCGAGCATTTGAATGCCATGGGAATCGACTCCTCGAAGATTCGCCCCCACCAATGAATCCACGACGATGCGCGCATGCGCGTCAGCAGCCCCGAGGGCGATTAAGAGCTGGCGACAAAATACGCGCAGGGTCTCTGCAGAATAATTTACGGTCGGAGAATCAGAGGAAGATGACATAGGGGCAGAGGCTGAGGTTCAAAAAAATCAGGACACGGCCTGATTAGCTTAGGTTGAGGCTACCGCCGGGACTAGCTCGGATTTTTTTAAGGTAATATTTAGTAACCAAAGAAAACTGCCGCATAAAATTACGCCAACGCCAGCAAAAGTCATGATGAGATGAGTGGCAATATGCGCATCACGCAGGGCCCCGACCCCATAAATAGCCAACCCGCCGCAAATGGCTGTGATGCAATTAAGCAAACCGATCGCCGTGGCGCGGTAGCGGGCATCAACGACCAGACAGACGATCGGCATCGTATTGGAGCCTAAGAAGCCCATCGCGAGCCCCCAGAGCAGCAAACTGAGCAACGTGAAGATCATGAGCGGAAACCAACCGGTCAGCCAGAAAGCGGGCGCGGTTAGCAAAATGGCTACCGCCGGAATAATAATACGAGCCCGCGGATTACGCTGACTCCACCGGTCAGAAGCGTAGCCGCCAATTAAAAGTCCGACCAATTGCGCGCCATAAAGACAGCCGAGCGCAGAAAATCCCGCGGTGCCTTGCGCGAGATTAAATTGCTCGCGCAGCATCGTGGGCACCCAAGCGATAATAATCCAGCTGACGGCTCCCTGCACGCTCTGACAACCAAGCAAATAATAAAACGGTCCTGGTTTCATCAAATTTAGCAGAGCTTCACTCAGGCGAATTCGCGCCGGGGCCTCACCGCCTGCATTAAGTGAGCGGCCCTCGCGCGGGGGCTCTCGGAGGGTGAAGTAAAGTATGATACCCAGAGCCAAATTAGGCAGACCGATGGTGGTATAGGCATAACTCCAGCCATGATGCTCAGCTAGCCAACCGCCCATACCGCCGATCGTCGAACCGACGACCATTCCCGTCATATGAATTCCCGTCGCCAAGGCACGGGTAGGGCCACGGTGATAATCAACAATTAGAGCCACCGCCGCGGGAATATAAAATGCCTGGCTGAGCCCAAGCAGTGACCGCAGGACAAGAAATTGATCAAAGGTTCGCGCATAAGCAGTCACGCCAGTAATTGCAGACCAAATCACCAAACTGCCGATCACGACTTGGCGGCGACTGAAGCGGTCGGCCATAAATCCGCCAAATGGGCTGATGAAGGCATAGCACCAGAGAAACGCCGACGTGAGCAGGCCAAATTGCACTTCCGTCATCGGCACATCAGCAATGATCGAACCACGCATCGTGGTCAGCATCGTGCGCGTCAGATAGTTTGAACCACCCGCCAGCCAGAGCAAAGCCACCGCCGTCCACGCAACCGCTGGGGAAAAAGCGCTAGCGTTGACAGAACTACGCGAGGCAGACGGTAGGCTCATAGCGATAACTTAACTGATAAACGAAAATTAAAAAAAGTCCTGACCAAAAAAAAGCCGACTCCGCGTGGGCGAAGCCGGCTGGTGTAAAAACTTAACGAACTGCTTAGTACTTATAGGTACTTTGGATGCTGAAGGTCCGGGGGTCGACCGAATCAGCTAGGCCCACACCTTGAGCACCGACCGCGTAGCTGCTATCGAGCACATTTCCGCAATCGAGGCGCAGGCTCCAGTGACGATTCATTTGGTAGTTAGCAAACAGGTTCAACAGCACTTCTTGCTTCAACTTAAACACTGCATTGCCACTGCTGTTTTTCGTGGGAGTGGCGCCGCCGGGTAGAATCATCCCAGCCATGGTGAACCATTTGCCACCGGCCTTGGCCGCGCCACCACCGAACGAGAAGCCCTTTAGCTCGCTCTGCTGATTGAAATCATAGCGCGTAAAGACACTCCAGGAATTTTCCACGGTGGCCGGGAGGGGATTGCCATTTTGGTCATGCACTGTGCCGCGATAACCCGTAGCGACCAGTTGCCAGCCAGGGACCAGATTCATCGAGAGTGAAAAGTCCCAACCCTTAGAATCAGTCGTGCCAACTGGGATATAATAATTAAGACCAGCAACGTTCAGCGCCGGATAGGCCGCGAGGATTGCTTGGTTAGTCAGCGACATTTTGTAGATCGCAACTGAAGCCGATAATTTGCCATCCCAGAAGCTGGTCTTGAAGCCCATTTCCTTCGCTTTACCTAAAACAGAGGGAAGCGGAGCATTATTAACGTCAACGCCTACGGCCGGATTAAAGGTCGAGGAATCGGAAGCGTAGACCGTGATATCCTTGGACAAATAACCCACGAGGGCCAATCGATGCAGCAATTGATGCGCATTAGAATTAGTGGCGGTGAAAGGATTGCGCTTAGATAGATCGGTGTCGGTGACACTTTCGACATTTGAGTAGGTGAAGCCGGCTACCGCCGTCAGCCGATCAGGGATCAGATCAGCCGTTTGCATAAAGTACGCATTGGATACGTAAGATTTGCTCCGACTACCAGGATTGGCCGGGCGCGGATAATCACCTAAGGCCGGCAAGACGATATTGTTAATGGCCGCGGCGTCGCCGATGGGAATCGTAACGGTGGGCACCGTTACCCAGAATTCACTTTTTCCCGTTTGGTCATGCAAATTGTAGCCAAAGGCGGGACGCATCGCAATCGAGCCAATTTTAAACTGACCCGAGACGTCGGTCTGCACGTCGACCGCCTCGTTCCAGCCGTTATTCTTACGCACGGTGTAGGTCATCGTGTTGGTGTTCCAATTTACCGTCGTCGGGAAAGCGGATGAACCCAAACGCTGGACATTAAAGAAGGTGCCCTGCGATTTAATCTGCCAGTTATCTGAAATGCGCTGCGTCCAGCTGATGCGCGCGTCATTTTGCGTGTTGGTATCCGTATTACCACGAGGAGAATTTTGATTCCGCCGACCCAGACCCGTATAAAGGCTGCCATCCGGCTTGAGGATACCCGTGCCGCCTGGGAGATAATGGAATATCTGTCGATCTAGCTGCAGCGTGATGTTCGTATTCTTCCAATCCAACGCGAAGCTCGGGAAAATGCCGAATTTGCCGTCTTCAGAATTATAAAATGGGCCTTGGCCCGATTGATGAATGCCCACCACCCGGGTGGTAAATTGGGCGCCGTTTTTTTCGGAGAGCGGCTGATTGATATCAAAGGTAGCTGTGTGCCGACCCCACTGCTGAAACTTTAAGTCAAAAATTGACTGCTGCCTGCCTGGAAGTGGTTTTTTAGTGGTCTGGACAACTAGACCGGCGAGAGATGCCAGCGGATACAGGGCCTGCTGCGCACCCTTGATCACTTGGTAAGTATCGATGTTGGTGTTATCAGAAACGCCGATACCGGTGGCTTGAGGCACGTCATCGATGTAAGAATTGCCGATGCGGCTGCCGCGCGACATGATCGCCGGTCCACGAAAAAAAGGAACCAGACCAGCATACATCAAAATATCAGACGTATAGTGTGAGCCGATATCTTTAATCATATCGCTCGAAACGAGGATGATTTGCGCCGGCAACTTCATTAACTGTTCCGAGGTTTTAAGTGCAGAAGCTGAATTGCCAGGGCTGTAACCAACGCCCTGCGTGGTGCGCACTTCAAAGGGGGCTAGTTCCAATACCGTTCCACGGCTAGCGCCGGTCGTATTGGCCGAAGTTAATGGACTGGGGCTGGCGGTGCGTTCTGCCGCAGACTCATTCGCGGCGGCCGCCGGGGCCGCTTGAACCTGCGCCAAGGCAGCCTTCAAACGTTCAATCTCAGCACTCAGACTCGCAATCTGGGCATCTTTATCGCCAGAGGCAGCAGTTTGGGCGCGGGCTAATCCAGGAGCAGCCAGCAGCGTTAGGGCAACGCAAGCCGGTAAAGCTCGCAACCAGAGCGAGGCTCGTTGGTGGAGCGAAGGAGTAATCAGTAGGTTAGTATGGGGGTTCATGCACTAGAATTTTTAGCCGCTGAACCTAGCCTGAAAAGCTGGGAACACATGATAAATAATCTGACAAGTTAGCCCGCCGCGCTTGGCTTTTTTAAAAATTCACCCGCAAGCTGGACCGTGGGCGCGTTCATCCCTTGGTTATTTTTCGCCATGCCAGGCACAATTTATATTATGGGCGAACAGGCTCGCGCGTCCCGTTAGTTAATTTAGACAAAATTAACGAAGCCCATTATTTAACCCAGCGCGCAGGAGCCGCGCGCGCCATCCCCGCCCCCCCATTATCATGATCCCTTCATCTTTTGACTCACTGCTTTTCACGATTTTAAATCGACCATCACTTAAGCCACGGAGGCGGGGCCGGGCGCTCATCGTGGCGGGCCTATTCCTCGTGCCGTCGCTCGACGCGGGCGAACCACGGCCGGTAACCTACACCACCCAGCTGCAAACCGTGCTCAAGCAGCATGACCATAAATTCCAATGGTTCCATCCGCGAGCCGTAGCGGTCCCGAGCGACAGACCGAACGATCCGATGATGGTGATGACTTTGCAAAAACATCTAATGACTTCGGATTATTTTTCCGGATTGCATGTTATGACCCGCCGCTCGGCCTCAGCCGCTTGGCTTGGGCCAGTCCTCCCGCCGCAGCTCGATTGGCAACCCCAGCCTGATGGCGTCACCGTCAGTGTCGCCGACGTCACGCCCGGCTGGCACGCGCCGAGCGGTAAAGTCATCGCGCTCGGTTGCCAAGTGCGCTACAATGCCAAAGGTGAACAACTCAATGATGTGCGCCGAGCCCACCAAACAGTTTACGCAATTTTTGATCCGCACGCTGAAAGCTGGACCCGGTGGCAAGTCCTGACCCTGCCACCTGAGGAGCAATTCGATTTCGCCCGTAATGCCTGTGCCCAGTGGTTAGTCCAACCCGATGGCCATCTGCTCGTGCCACTGTACATCGCCCGGAATGCCAAAGAACCGTTTAGTGTGACGGTTGCCGAATGTCGGTTTGATGGAACCAAGCTCACTTATCTCCGCCACGGCAATGTGCTGCGGTTAAATGTCGTCCGCGGCTTAAATGAGCCCTCGCTCATCCTCTTTAAGCAGCGCTATTTTTTAACCCTGCGTAATGATCTCCGCGGCTACGTGAGCGTGAGTAATGATGGCCTACACTTTGACGAACCGCAGCCTTGGCGTTTTGATGACGGTGCTGAATTGGGTAGCTACAATACGCAGCAGCACTGGCTGACCCACGGCGATGGACTTTTTCTAATCTACACTCGTCGTGGAGCCAATAATGACCACATCGTGCGAAATCGTGCGCCTCTCTTTATGGCGCAAGTTGATCCCACGACCCTGCGCGTGCTGCGCCGAACTGAAAAAATTATCGTCCCAGAAAGAGGAGCCGAATTAGGGAATTTTGGGGCCAATGCGGTCAGCGCCACGGAATCCTGGGTCACCGTTTCAGAAGGAATGTTTATGCAGGATTCCGTCCAACGAGGCGCGGAAGGAGCTACCTTTATCGCCCGAATCATTTGGGACCAACCATAATAATCGGCCCAATAACTCTGGGGCGGCTAACTCTCATTTCGATCATCAGGACGCCGGCTCAAATTTAAGCGAATAGAGATCCGCTTCACGTAAGATTATCCGCAAGCGAAGCGATTTACCCGCGAGGGCACTGACGTTCGAACGGTTGCCCCAAGTGACGGTTCGATTAAGGGTATCGCCAAATAGCTCATCGCATTCGGCTAAAGAATAGCCCGGCAAGGGCTGACCCGCTTGGTCCTGCAGTTCCACGCGAATGGATCCCGCGGCGGTCGTGGCAAAATTAAGCGACAGCGTGTGACCAGTAAAAATCAACTGACGCGTCAGCAATTCACCCGGTTGTTGCCGCGCGTGCAGTGAAACGAAGCCATCCACGCGCAGGGTATAACGACGCAGTGAAGTGCCCTCTTTCCAATGGCCCTCATCGGCATAAAAACTGAGCTCGGGCGCCGCCGTGGGGTCGGCGGCCGGAGTCTCGATCAGACCCAGACTTTGGTAACCATCGCCGTAGACCCAATTGTTGCTGCGCTCCGGCCCCGGCGGGAGGAACGTCTCATTCCAACGCTTGAAGGTATACCCATCGCGACTCGTCATGAATTGTCCGTCGGTCACAACCGTGCCGTAACGGGGCGAAAAACTCATGCGATGCTGGCGATGCACCGGATCGGGCAAGGCCGCCATCGCGGCAGCGGAAAACACCCGATCAACGTAGCGCGTCGGAAAGCCCACAAAAAGATCGGGCGAGCGATAATACGGCTCCACCTGATTGGTATAGAGCGCCTCCTCCGGGGCCCCCGTATATTTGAGGATGACCGGAATGCTCCAGTGCCGAAAATCGGGCGAAGTGGCTACACGAATATCGCGAATGCCGTGTTTCAAATCCTCGGTCGATTGGCCGCTTGGATCGTGAAAACCACGGACATAGCACCAATACTGCTGCCGCGATGCATCCCAGAATGCATTATTCTGCGTATCAAATTTCCCGGCAGTAATCAGTGGCTGTTCGGAGATTTTTGTCCAATGCAGGCCGTCGGCTGATTTCAAGCCATACAGCACATGCGCCCCGCCAGCGCTCATGGCCTTGAACCGTTCATCCGGCGGACAGGCAGGATTCTTATCCATGAATGGCGTGAAGTTATCTAATCTCGGCTCAGTCCAAATTATATTATTATGCTTCGAGCCTTGGAATTCAAACAGGCCAAGATCAGGGCGCGTCCAATGCACGCCATCTTTACTCTCGACGACACAAGCATAGGTACCCCCACCCCCAATTTTTTTACCATCCGTAGAAGTGAGCTTCGTTGCCATGTAGTACATCCGAATCGTATCGCCGACTCGAATCAGCCGTTGAAAATCTGAGCCACTGCCCTCCCACGGTGCGTCAAAAACCATCACGGTCTCACGCGGCACGGGGGCCTGCAGGCGAGTTTCCAAGCCGGTTTGGTGCGCAATCAAGAAATCATCCACAAAGAGCGCCCGCCGCGCACCAAGATTGATGGGGTCGGCCGCAAAGAGCGTGGGCGCCCAACCGAGCATGAGACTAAGCAATGCAGCAGCTGCTAGATTTATTTTTGCCATAAATTATAAACGAAGAGGTGATCCTTTCTGGACGCGCCGCGTCAGGCGGCGGGAAATTCGCTCCAAGCTTTAAGCGGCAGCCGAGGCGTAATTTTGGGGTTGAGGGGGAAAGGCGGCCAGTAGCCGCGGTACACCGCCTCAATCGAATCGATCACGGTACGGCGCACATGCAGCATCGAATCAGTGGAGTCCGCGGCGCAATGCGGGGTAAGAATAACTTGATCAAATTCCCGCAGGGGGCTGGTCAAAGCTAATGGCTCTTCCTCCACCACATCGAGAGCGGCGCCGGCGATCCATTTTTCCCGCAAAGCCTGAATGAGCGCTTTTTCATCAATCACCGGACCGCGGCTGGTGTTCACCACAATGGCCGTGGGTTTCATCGAGCGGAAAGCGGCTTCATTCAACAGCCCGCGAGTTGCTGCCATCAGCGGAACATGAACGGAGATCAGATCCGCCTCACGCCAGAGGCGATCGAGCGGCACGATTTCCACCCCCGCTGGGGCGCCCTGGGTCGTGACGTAGGGATCGGCAGCGATAATCTTCAGACCGAATCCGGCCATTTTTCTCGCGGTGGCGCGAGCGATGCGCCCCATTCCGACTAAGCCTAGGGTCAGCTGGCTGATCCGGCGAATCGGCTGCGCGCGGACAAAGCCCGCCCATTGACCGGTCCGCACATAACGATCGGCCGACATGACCCGCCGCGCACTCGCGAGCAGCAAGGCCACCGCATGATCCGACACTTCTTCAGTGCAAAAATCAGCCGCATTGGCGACCACGATCCGGTGATTACTCGCGGCAGCGACATCGATGTTATCTACCCCGACCGCGTATTTTACAATTAACTGGCAACGCGGCAGCGACGCAATCACGCGAGCGGTGATGGGGGTCCGCGTACCTTCGACGACCATCACTTCGGCGTCCTGACACGCTTCGATAATAGCTTCCTCAGTTTCAGATTTTTTTAATATCAACTGCACCCCGAGCGCATCGAGGCGTTGACGTTCGTAAGTGTAGTCAAAATTGCAGTCGATATTAACCGCGCGAAAAAATGAGGTCATAGATGAGGCTGCTGGATGAGAAAATTAAGCTGAAACAAGCCGAGGCTATGTCCGCTGAGTCAGCGCATGAGCTAAAGTCTGAAGCAGGTGTAAAAAATAATCACACGCAACGCCAGTTTGATTGCCCACCCCTTCGGCCCCCTAAGTAAGACCTAATCCTCGAGCACCTTGGCTTTATTTCCTCAAACCTTCGCTTTCGCGACGCTCGATTGGGTCGTCTTAGGAGTCTATGCCGCAATTTTATTAGGCATCGGGTTTTATTTTTACCGCCCGCAAGGCGGCACGAACGAAGAGTTTTTTGTCGGCAATCGGCGGACACATCCGCTCCTCGCGGGAATTTCATTATTCACGGCGCTCACGAGTATTCTGACCTACATCGGCACGCCCGGTGAATATGTACAGAATGGCCCGGTCCTCGTCTTTCTCGCGAACCTGATTTCGTTGCCCATTGTTCAGCTCGTAGTCGGTTATTTTCTCATTCCGGTTTTCATGCGGTTGCCGATTACGAGTGTCTACGAATTACTCGAAAATCGACTGGGTTTAGTCGCCCGACGCACAGGTTCCTTGGCCTATATTTTGACCCGGCTCGTCTGGATGGCCCTCATTCTCTACACCTGCTCCAAGGTAATGGTTTATGTGACGGGCTGCGATCCCCGCTGGGGTCATTTGATTGCGATCATTATCGGACTGGTCACCACGACGTACACCCTGTTCGGCGGCATCCGGACCGTGATGATCACCGAAGCGGTTCAATTTTGCCTGCTCGTGGCGGGGGCGCTGTTAACCATCGCTTCGGTTACTTGGAAAATCGGGGGCGTGCAGGCCTGGTGGCCGACTCATTTTGAACCGCATTGGCTCGCCCAGCCGATGTTTAGTTTAGATCCGCATGTTCGGGTGACGATTATCGGTACTTTTATTTACTATTCGATCGCGACCATTTGCGCCACCGGTTCAGACCAATCGGCGGTGCAACGTTTTCTGACGACCCGAGATGCCGCCGCCGCGCGGCGCGCACTCCTACTTAACGGCATCGCGGTCGTCGTCGTTGCATTTATCTTGGGCGCGGTCGGCGCATCGCTGATGGCCTTCTACCGCTTACATCCTGAATCAATTCCGGCGGGCGTTACGTTTGCCCATAATGGGGACGCTTTTTTTCCTCTCTACATTAGCCAATTTTTACCGACGGGAGTATCGGGACTGGTGGTAGCCAGTTTATTAGCGGCGGCCATGTCATGCCTGAGTGCCGGCATCAATTCTCTCATCGCCACGATCACAAAAGATTTTATCGAAAACTCGGCTCATTATGTTCCGCAGAGCGAACCCCAAAAATTGCGTCTTACGCGGTGGCTCGCTTTGGCCATCGGTTCACTGGTCGTGCTGGGCACGATTGGGGTGGGCTTGGTGCACGGTAATATTTTCGAAGTGGCCAGCAAAACCGTAAATCTTTTGAGCTGTCCCCTCTTTGGACTTTTCTTCCTCGCTCTCTTTGTGCCCTACGCCACGCCGTTCGGGGCGATGCTGAGTGCGGTCTATGGCGTCACCGCCGCTGTATTGGTCGCCTATTGGGATGTGCTCACCGGGCAGCCGGCCATTACTTTTCTGTGGATTGCGCCGTGCTCACTTGGCGCGAGTCTTGCGGTGGGCTGCTTGTTCAGCCTCTGGAAAACGCGCGAACGCTCCACGCTGGCGCTCAGCGGTTATACCGTGGCCGGTCTGCTGCCACTCGTTGCAGGTTGTAGTTGGCTCCTCCATACTGTCCGTTAATCATCGCGATTAACCCCGTATGAATGCCACCCCCTCGCCTCACGATGATCCGGCGTTAGGTACCGGTCAGCAACTGTATCAGCGCGCGCGGCAACGCATCCCCGGCGGCGCTCAATTACTGGGTAAGCGGCCCGAACAATATTTGCCCGGCAACTGGCCCGCTTATTACCGCCGCGCAGAGGGCTGCACGGTGTGGGACTTAGATAATCGCCCCTATCTTGATTTTACCTCCAACGGCATTGGCACGTGTTTGTTGGGTTATGCGGATCCCACGGTCAACGCGGCGGTCACTGAGTGCATCGCGCAGGGCAATATGTGCACGTTGAACTCGGCGGCGGAAGTGGCACTCGCCGATCGACTTTGCGCGATTCACCCGTGGGCCGAGCAGGTGCGTTACGCTCGAACCGGCGGTGAAGCCATGACCATTGCCGTGCGGCTGGCTCGCGCCTCGACGCGCCGCAGCACGGTGGCTTTTTGTGGTTACCACGGGTGGAGCGACTGGTATCTCGCGGCTAACTTAGGAGAATCCGACGCGCTAGCCGGACACTTGTTACCCGGCCTAGATCCAGCGGGCGTCCCCCGCGCGCTCCAGACCACCGCGCTGCCTTTCCGCTACAACCAGATTGCTGAATTGGAAAAAATCGTCGCGCAACACCCTGCTGGATTGGCCGCCATCGTCATGGAACCCATGCGGCATGAAGCCCCCCGTGACGAATTTTTGCAGAAAGTTCGCGCCCTCGCTGATCGAGCCGGCGCCGTCCTTATCTTTGATGAAATCACGGCAGGCTGGCGCAGCAATTTTGGCGGCATCCACCTGACCCTCGGCGTGAACCCAGACATCGCGGTTTTCGCCAAGGCACTCTCCAATGGCTTTCCTATGTCGGCCATCATTGGGCGAGCCGCGGTGATGACCGTAGCCCAACAAACCTTTGTGAGTAGCACTTACTGGACCGAGGCGATTGGGCCCACTGCCGCGGTGGCGACCCTGCAACGCATGGAACAGCTCAAAGTCTGGGAACATGTACATGAAATTGGCACGGCTGTCCGGACGGGCTGGACGGCGGCAGCGGCACGCCAGGGATTATCCGTTAAAGTGGGTGGTATTCCGGCACTCTGTACCCTCGGCTTTGAAGCCGGCGAACAAAGTCGCGCGCTCATGACACTGTTTACCCAAGAAATGCTCGCTCGGGGGTATTTAGCGGCGGGAGCTTTTTATCCCACCTACGCGCACCAACTCGGCCTGGTGGCTGATTATTTGCAGAACGTCGAGGTGGTCTTTGGCTTCATGCGGCAACAGCTCGACGCGGGGAGCGTGCTCAGTGCGCTGCACGGCCCCGTCGCTCAAAGCGGCTTCGCTCGTTTGACCTAAGACTGAGCCAAACGATTTCTGCATTAGCCCCAATGCTGCGGGGCGCCCGCTAATCCCCCGACCGTCACTCGCGTCTGTAAACCGATAATATAGTCAGAGCCGCCCCAACGCGGGCATCATTACCGGCATCGCTGAGTAAAGGAATATAACGGGGCAAGTCAGCCCGCGTGACTTGCGCTAATAAACCGTGGCAGGCTTCAAATCGGGCATCGGTTGAACCGTGCGCCAAAATATTTTCTAGCACGGCGCGTGAGTCCGCCCGGTGAGCGGGATCCGCGTTAAGCGCAAAGGCCGCACTGTGCAGATAAGCATAAGCAACGGTATCCGCAGGTTCAGCTGCGGCCACCTGCGCCAAGGTCTGCAAGGCGACCGGATCGGTCTCGCGCAATTGGCGCAGAGCGTAGGCACCAATCTGACGCTGCGAAGCCTCGGACGAATGCAGGAGAGTGCAGAGATTTTTTACGGCCGTCGTATCATCGGTAAACCGCAGAGACCAGTAGGCCATCGGACGCAATTTATCCGGCCCGGCGGCCGCAATTTTTTGCACGAGGGCCAGACTCGGACCAGTTAGCCGACAACGTAGCTTGCAGAGGGTTTCGATGGCCTGCGACCGATCCGGCGCTTGGAGATCGAGAAAAATCTTTTCCACCCGAGCCACACAAGCCGCGCGCTCAGCTGGCGTGGGCGACGTGTTGGCGAGGACGCGCCAAACCCCAACGCGGTAAGGCAAGGTATCCACCGTTGGGATCAGCGCGAGAAAACGCGTTCGCATCGCCGGAGCTTCTCCGCCGGCAATGAGTGCCTCGGCCGCGTGAATCTTTACCCAGTTCTCTTCCTGCTCAAAGATGTTATATAAGGCAGTGCGCGCTTGAGTGGTCAGCTGATGATCAGGGTTGACCGCCCCCAGCTGAGCAACCCCCAGCCCCATTAGTCCGAGGAATAGAATAATTCGTTTCATAAGGATAAGCTCAAGACGAGGGAAGGTGCAGTAAATTTAGCGGCAGACGCCGGATACGGAGACGCGAGAGATGCCCGATTTGATCATTGCCAGCCACATAGGCTAAGAGCACCGCATCATCGGTAAAATGAATGGCCGTATAGCAATACCAGCCGCTCAGATCATCTTCGATTAATTGGGAGGGACTCCAAGTTTTGGCATTGTCCGTGGAAAAAGCCACCGCGAGCGGGGCTCGTCGC
>Ga0214919_10008013_pt1 | contig 14093 bp, 13 predicted proteins | sample LL1503_MetaG_FD_177994 | JGI IMG/M metagenome (GOLD analysis project Ga0214919, IMG submission 177994) | Freshwater microbial communities from Lake Lanier, Atlanta, Georgia, United States - LL-1503 | ecosystem: Environmental > Aquatic > Freshwater > Lake | place: USA: Georgia | collected...
CAAAGACAACACGTCGCCAAGAGCCCTCGTGACCGAGTCGATCAAGAGAGTCGTCGAGTCGTCGGCATTCATCTCAGCCCCAGTCCGCGCGCCACGATGCCGCGCAGAATTTCATTGGCGCCCCCGCGCAGCGTGTACGCAGGAGAGTGAAGAACCGACTGCGCGACGTAATTCGTGAACCGGTCATCGCTGTCGAGCGACGGAATGACCGGGAACAGAGACCGGGCGGCCTGGGCGACATCACCCTCGAATCGTGTGCCCAGATCCTTGACCATGGCCGCCTCGGTATTGGGCGATTCGCCTTTTTGCATCAGCGCCGCGACGCCCATCGCCATCGATCGCAATGACCACAGGCGACTCAACAGTTCGCCGATCACGATACGGCTACGCTCATCCGCAGGACCTTGGGCAGCGCGTCGGATCATCTCGGCAAGCAGGGGATGCGTGCTCATGAAACGCTCCGGACCGCTGCGCTCGAAAGCCAGATCGCCGGTGATGACGCGCCAGCCCTCGCCGGGCTCGCCAAGCACCCGGCCGTCCGGGACGAACACCTCATCGAAGACGATCTCGTTGAAATGGTGTTCGCCGGTCAGCAGCCGTATCGGCCGGATGCTCACGCCCGTCGCGGGCTGGGTGACGATGAGCATCGACAGACCGCGATGTTTGGCCCCTTCAGACGGCGAGGTCCGGCACAGCACGATCAGGTGATCGGCTTGATGCCCCTGGCTGGTCCAAAGCTTCGTGCCGCTGATTCGCCAGCCGCCCTCGACGCGGCGTGCCTGCGTGCGCACCGAAGCCAGATCAGAGCCGACGTCGGGCTCGCTGTAGCAGGCGCCGAACACGCTGTCGCCTCGGGCAATCGGCGCCAGCAGGTTTTGCTTCATCTCCTGGCTGCCGTACTTGAGAATGCTCGGGCCGACCTGCCGCTCGGCAACCCAATGGCCCGCGACCGGGGCCCCGGCCGCGAGCAGCTCTTCAATCACGACAAAGCGTTCACGCTGCGGGCGATCCTGGCCACCGTACTGAGTCGGCCACGTCATGCCCAGCCAGCCGCGGGCGCCGAGTTTGCGGCTGAAGCCACGGTCCGCGCCGCGCAACCAGCTGTCGCAGATCGGGGTGAAGCCGCCGGTGTCGATTTCGCTTTGCAAGAACTCGCGGACCTCAGCGCGCAGTTGCACGCATCGGCCATCCATCGGCGCAGGTTTGAGGACTGAAAGGGCTTGCGTCATCGATGAATGCGTCCGCTCTGTTTCTGTCTGCTTTGTTTCATCTGTTGCCGGAAGACGTCCCGGCATGGTGGTCACGCGGGCTGCGCGCGTCATTCATTCCACAGGGATGTCACGAAGCTGCGCAGTATAATTCCACTCTGATTCGTTTGGGTCATGCACCGCCGAGTCGCACCGTCGTGGTCATCCCGACCGCGCAAAAAAGGGCAGCGCAGCAGATGGAAATCGTTGCCGTCGATTTGATCGTGCTGGGCGCAGGCATTGCCGGACTGGCGGCTGCGCGGCATGCGGCGCGCAGCGGACTGCGGGTCGTCTGCTTTGAATCGCTGATGTTTGGTGGCCTGGTGACCAACATCAACGAACTCAGTCCGGCGCCGGCGGGGGTGAGCGGCTCGGGCATCGACTTTGCCTCCGACCTGATGGGCGACATCGCCGATCTCGGGGTCGAGTACCTCAATGCAGAGGCCATCGCCGTCGAGCGATTCGCCGACACGATTGCAGTGCGCACGAGCCAAGCCACCCACTATTGCCGGGCATTGATCATTGCCACCGGTGCGCGCTTGCGCAAGCTTGGCGTGCCGGGTGAGGCCGAACTCGAACATCGCGGCGTGTCGGCTTGCGCCGACTGCGACGCGCCGCTGTACGAAGGGCAGGACGTGGTGGTGGTGGGTGGGGGCGACTCCGCGCTGCAAGAAGCACTGGTGCTCGCACAATTTTGCCGCACGGTGCACCTGATGGTCCGGTCTGAGCACTGCTCGGCGCGCCCTGAGTGGGTCGAACAGGTCCAGTCGAACCCGAAGATCATGCTGCACCTGCACAGCGTGGTCGAGGCGGTGCGCGGACAAGATGGGGTCGAGGCGGTGGTCGTGCGCACAGGTGCCAGCGCGCAGCGCCGGGAGTTCGCCTGCCGGGGCTTGTTCGTCTATGTGGGGCTGGTCGCGAACTGGCCGGTCACCACACCCAGGCTGCAAAGCGATGCGGCGGGTTTTCTGCTGGCCGACGCTGACGGCGTCACCGCGATCGACGGCGTGTTCGCGGCCGGGGCGGTGCGCGCCGGCTTTGGCGGCTTGCTCTCGGCCGCGATCGACGATGGCCAGCGCGCTGCCGCGTCGGTGCTGCAATATCTGCAGCGCCACCCGAGCCAGCAGGTCCACGCACCGGCATTGCCGGTACACGGCGATGTCAATAGACTGTCCGCGCCAGCAACAGGCGTGAATCCGGGCGGATCCGCCCTGCAGTTCAATCATTGAAGCATCTCATGCAATCGAGCGAATCCCTGGTGATGGACGACTATGAAGCGGCCGTCGAACTCTTCTACGATCGAGGCTGGACCGACGGCCTGCCGATCGTTCTGCCCACCCGCAAACTGGTCGAGGCGATGATCGCCGCGACCGGGCGTGACCGCCATGAGAGCCTCGGCCCCGTGCCGCCCAAAGGTGGCCAGGCCAGCATCGAAAAGCTTGCCATCAACGCGGTGATGGGTGGCTGCCTGCCAGCGCACTTTCCGATCGTCCTGGCAGCCTTCGAAGGGATGATGGCACCGGAACACAATGTCAACGGTGTCACGCAGACCACCCACATGTGCGTCTCGCTGGCAATCGTGAACGGGCCGGTCTCGCGGGCGCTGAATTTCAATTCACGCGACGGGGTTTTCGGCAACGGCTACCGGTCCAACGCGGCGGTCGGGCGGGCCCTGCGCCTGGCGCTGTGGAACCTGGGCGGTGCGGTGCCCTGGGACACCGACAAGGCCACGATGTCGCATCCGGGCGAATACGCGTTCTGCATCGCCGAAGAGGAAGAAGACAACCCCTGGCAGCCCCTGCATGTGGACCGCGGCATGCCTGCAGGGTCGGATGCAGTGACCGTGTTCGCCTGTGAAGGACCCCACAGCGTGCTGTGCAGCGGCGCCCCCGAAGAAATGCTGCATGTGCTGGCTGATTCCATGGTGGGCTTGGGCAACAACAACATCCACGTCGGCGGGCAAATGCTGGTGGTGCTCAATCCGCTCAATGCAGAAGACTTCCATCGCCGCGGCTGGTCGAAGTGGGACGTGCGGCAGTATCTGTGGGAGAACGCCCGGCGCAAACTCGGCGACGTTGCCGCCTGTGGTCCGGTGCACGACCAGTTCCGCAAGGCCCAGCAGGCGGTCGGTCGGTATCCGTTTCGCTACGATCTGGACAATCCGAAGACCATGGTCCCGGTGACGCAGAGTCCAGAAGACATTCACATCGTGGTAGCAGGTGGGCGCACCTATTTTGCAGCAGTCCTGCCCGGTTGGGGCAGTTTTGGTGGTTATGCCGTCACCGTGCCGATTCGGCCGTTGGCGACTTGAAGGAGACACAGATGGAAATCATGATTCCGGTCTGGGCCCATATGCCCACGCCGCAGATCGCCCGCAAGGAACTCGACGATCTGCGGGGCGCGACGGTGGCCCTGGTCGACGACAACTTCGACGAACCCTTCACCACGCACCTCGAAAAGCTGCTGACCGATGGCTATGGCGCCATCGTCAACCGGCTGATCAAGCCCCTCGGTTCAGCCCCCTCACCGGTGTCGCTGATCGACCAGGCCGCTCGGTCCCAGGTTGCGATTGTCGGCATCGCATTGTGAGGCTCATGCACGTCGGGCAGTTTGCTTGACGCAGCAGCGCTTGAAAAGCGCGGGATCCACACAGTGACCATCGCCTGGGATACGTTCGAAAAAGCAGCCCGGATTGCCGCTCGGGTTCAGGGCGTGCCCGATGTCGAGATCACGATCATTCCCCATCGAATCGGTGGCCAAACGGCCGACGATCAGCGAAAGAAAGCTGAAGTCGCCGTGACCGACATCGTGCAGCGCCTGCTCAAGCGCGCGACCCAGTCCTGAGCGACAGCAACTCCGCGGGTCGTTTCCGTTCGGCTGCGTGGCTGTGCTTGTCGCTGCGTCCAAGCTCACTAGCTGACAAGCTTGCCCTGCAGGACCAAGCGCAGCGGCCTCGGGCGATCCAAGGTCTCACGGAGTGTCGTGCTCTCAGGCAAACCGCTGCGGTGTTGTGGGTGGCGATCAAGCGCGACTGCAGACCGGTACGTTCGCGCTGCCTCGACTTCGAGACCAATGTGTCTTCGTCGTGGGATCACCCTAGCAGCGGCAGGCAGCCTGTGGCGTCAAGCCATTCGCGCACGCGGGCCGCATCCTTGTTGGGCAAGGCCGAGAAACTCTCACGCAGCCATTGCACGCACTTGCCTTGATAGGGGAAAGGCTGCTGCGTCCAGGGCTGTCCTTCCAGATCGGCGTGCACCTCGGTCACACCCTCCTTGAGGGCCTTCAGGTTGGCGAGCATCACCGGTACATAGACGCGTCCGATCTCTCTGAGCAGGTCCATCACTGTCAGGGGCAGGGCGTTGGCATCAATCCAGCCGGCCTCTGGAGGTTCCAGACCTGACAAGTCATCGACAAGATAGACCCAAGCATGGACTCGCGGTGCTTTGGCAAGCGTGAGCGCCGCTGGAGTCGGGTCGAAATGAGCCAACTGCGTGAGCTGGCCATAGACCGCGAAGTCGCCACTGCCCGGCCTTGCGCCCAGCCAGAAAGGGTGTTGATGCAGGTGGCGCTCGAAGATCTCTAGAAAGCGCAGGTAGCTGTCCTCGATCACGCCGGCGGTGGCTGGGCTGGAGCCGACATAGCGCAGCCGATTGATCTGACGCTCGGCGAAGGCCTTCTGCATTTCTGCGACCTGTGCCGGCGCTGCGCTGATGCCACGCCACAGCGGCAGGATGGTGCCGGCCTTGTCAATGTCCTGCCGATAGTGCCAGCGGTAGTGGAACATCGCCTTGGTGATCCATTCGTCGCCATAGTCCTCGATCAGTTCATCGACAAAGCGCAACGCTGGATCCGTGGGAATGACGCTTCGGCCCTGCAACTCGCGTTCGAAGCGGCGGATGATCGGCGTGGAATCGGTGACGGCTTCGATCTGGCCTTGAGCATTGGGCAGGTAGAACGTGGGCAGCAGTTCCACCTTCGGCTTTGGGAACGCACCGTGATCGCCTCGTTGCGAGATGATCAGCCGCGACGGCATCCGCCGGTAGCGCATCACCGCGATCATCTTGCGCGTGTAAGGCGATCCCGGTGCGCCTTTCAGGGGAATGCTGCTGGGTTGGTTCATGTCGCTCACTTTGTACGAAATTTTTCTGATGAGCTTGGTTGAAGACCACTCCCGCTTCAGAAGACATGTCACCGCCCCGATTGGGCAGGCGAGCAGTGATCATGCTGGCCGGGGCGGAGCGGGGCGGGTAGGGCGGTGGCCAGGACTGCATCTCGCGGCCGTGCCAAAGTCCTGCTCAGATCAGACGATCGGTACCCGCTTGGCCGCGATGGCCGCCGGCGAGATAACGTCCATGTCCAGCGGCACGCGCCAGCGCTCGGTCAAGCGCACCTTGGGCGCTGCCTTGCTGTCGCTCGCACCTTCCAGCACAAAGCCCTCGTAACCCTTCGTCATGACCTCGTTGCAGCGGTTGACGTAAATCGGAAAGCCGCCGATGTAAGGCATGAACACGCGCAGCCGACCAGGCACGTTGGTGCCCACGTACCATGAACTGCAGGTCGAGCGCAGCGAGACCTTCGACACCTCGTTGACATGCTCGACCCAGTCGTCTTCGTAGCTCCTGAGCGGCTCGATGCTCTGCGCGCCGACGTCGCGCAGGTGGCCGATGCAGTCGGCAATCCAGTCGACATGCTGTTCGATCGCCTGTATCAGGCTCGCGAGCACCGAAGGGCTGCCTGGGCCGGCGATCACGAACATGTTCGGGAATCCTTCGGCGCCCAGGCCGAGGTAGGTGCGCGGCCCGGCTTGCCACTTTTCGCTGAGGGTCAGCCCGCTCTTTCCGGTGATCCGGATCCGGCTGAACGAGCCCGTCATGGCATCGAAGCCGGTGGCGCAGACGACCGCATCCAGCGGATATTGCGTCCCGTTCGCGACGATCCCGTGTTGGGTGAAGCGTTCGACCGGACGCTTGGAGACGTCGACCAGCTTGACATGCGGCAGGTTGTAGGTCTCGAAATAGCCTGTGTCCACGCACAAGCGCTTGCAGCCAAAAATGTTGTCCGGACAAAGCAGCGCAGCGGTCTCAGGGTCTTTCACGAGCGCGCGAATCTTGCGACGTGCGAAATCGGCGATGGTGTCGTTGGCTTCCTTTTCGAACAGCAGATCGCCATACGCGCCGAGGAAAGGCAAGCCGCCACGGGCCCAGGATTCCTCGTACTTGCGTTCGCGCTCTTCGGGCGTTGCGGTGAGCGCCGGCTGCATGCTGTACGGAAAATAAACCCCGGTCGGCCGGGCCCGAGCCTTGGCACGCAGTGCCGGGTAGTCGGCCTTGGCCGCGAGTTCGGCCTGCGGGCTGATCTTGGCGTTGCGGGCGGGCACCGAATACGCCGCCGTGCGCTGGAACACCGTCAGCGCGGCGGCCTGGCTGGCGATCATCGGGATCGACTGGATCGCTGAGGACCCGGTGCCGATCACCCCCACGCGCAGCCCGGTGAAATCCACACCCTCGTGCGGCCATTCGCCGGTGTGATAAACCGGGCCCTGAAAGTCTGACAGGCCCTCGAATTGCGGCTTGTTCGCGGCCGACAGGCAGCCCACAGCGAGGATGAAGAACTGCGCACTGACCCGGTCGCCACCGTCGGTCTCGACCGACCAGCGCTTCGCGCCTTCATCGAATGTCGCCGCGGTCACGCGTGTCTCGAAGCGCATGTCACGCCGCAGATCGAACCGGTCGGCGACATGGTTCGCGTAGGCGAGGATCTCGGGCTGCGGAGAATACTTCTCTGACCAATGCCAATCCTGGTCGAGCGCCGGCGAAAACGAATAGGAGTACTGCATGCTCTCGACATCGCAGCGCGCGCCAGGATAGCGATTCCAGTACCAGGTGCCGCCGACATCGCCGCCCGCCTCGTAGACGCGCACCGACAAACCCATCCCACGCAGGCAGTGCAGCATGTACATGCCGGCGAAACCTGCACCGACGATCACGACGTCGAACTGCGCGTCGCGCTCCGACGCTCGACTTTGTCCTGCTGCTGCTCCGGAATTCATGCGCGCTCCGTTATCTATGATGCGGGTTTTGTAGCTCTTTGCGAACAACTCGATTCTAATGCCGAGGAGTCGGTACGCAGCCTCTGACCGAGTTGAAGTGGCCGGCTGCGTGAGGGCTTGTGATCACGCGGGGACCACATCGCAGCCGACCCCCGTGGTGAGTGCCAGTGCGCTGTTTGCGCGCGTGGACATGCCCGCGGACAGTTCGCCATTCGCTGGCTTGTATAGACTGCACACCAAACACACTGGCCATCAGCGCACGGCCTCTCGTCAGCGTGTCGCCGCGACAGACATTCTTCACCTGGAAGCCCCAACATGGACGCACACAGTCTTTACTCGACGCAGGGACGTCGCTGGCAGCCGCCGCAGCATCTGGCGGCCTTGCTTCCCGATATCGGCGCGCAGGCCGCCGCCGCTGACCGCTCGCGCACCATCGCGCCCGAACTCATTCGCGCCCTCAAACGCAACGATGTCATGCGCTTGTCGGGCAGCACGGAGTTGGGTGGACTCAATGCCACGGTGCTCGATATCGGCAACGAACTGCGTGGCGCCGCCGTGGCTTGCACTTCTACCGCCTGGTGCCTGTGGAACCATCTGTGCACTTTCCACCATTTCACGGGTCTTCTTGGGCCGCCGCAGTTGGATTTCTTGGGCGACATCGTCACCCGACAAGAATGGGTGTGCTTCCCCTCGGGGGCCTCCACGAAGGTCAAGGCCAGCGCTGAGGGCGATCGCACGCTGCTGACCGGGGTCGCGGCGTTTGGCTCTGGGGCGCGCTACGCCGACTGGGTAGGCGTGGTTTTCAGTGGACCCAAGCCGAGCACCTTGAGTTTTTCGATGGCCGATTTGCACGGTCCTGGGGTGCGCATCGATCCCACCTGGGAGGCCATGAGCCTGCGCGCCTCTGCCACGGATCACCTCTATTACGATCAGGTGGCCGTGCCGAGTGAGCGGGTGGTGCCGTGGATGCCCATGTATCGGGCCTTGTTTCGCAACCCCGACTATGCGGTCATTCATCCGCGTTATCGCGAGGATTGGGTGGCGCTGTCGGTCTTGTGGCTGGGGGCGATGGCCACAGGCGTCGCCGACATCTGCTTCGAAGAAACGGCTGACGGCATCCGCGAAAGAGTGGCCATTTTCGGCACCAAGATGGCCGATCGACCCACTGTTCATGTGAACCTCGGTCGTGCGCGCGCGCTGATCAATGCCGCCACTGACACGGTGTATGCGGCAATGGCCGAAACCGATGCGCGAATTCAGGCCAAGGTGATACCCACCGAGGGTGACTATTTTCGGCAAACCTCGGCCGGCATGCAGGCCGTGCTGTTGTGCGATGAGGCGATGAACCTGGTGCTGCGGGTGCTCGGTGGCAATGGCCTGCGCGAAGGCACCGACTTCGAGCGGCGCTACCGGGATTTCCGCGCCATGCCGCTGCACATCAACGGGCATGTCGACCGTATCACCGAACAACTCGGACGAATCAGTCTGGGACTTGAAACCCAGAATCCGTTCTGAACGCTGCTGCTGTCTTGACCCTCGCAATTCTGAGCGGGCCGGTCCGGTCTGGTCTGGTCGGGCGAAGCCTCAGATCTCAAACGCTAGCCCTTGCTCAGGCCTCAGTCGATCTTCAGCCCGGTGGCGCTGGCAACGCCTTGCCACTTTTCCATTTCCCGTCGCAAGAAGGCGCGCGACTCTTCCGGCCCACCGGACAGCACGCGCGCATAGATCCGCTCGGCGAAGGCGGCGGTTTCCGGCTCGTGATTGATTTCCGCAACAGCCAAAGCCAGGCGCTTGAGGACGTCCGGCGCAAGCTTGGCCGGCGCCACCAGCATGTAGCTGGCTTCGACTTCGAAGCCCTTCATGCCCAATTCATCCAGAGTGGGGACATTGGGCAGGTCTTTGACGCGCGCCAGACCCGTCAGTGCGATCGCGTGCAGGCGATTGCCCCTGACCAGCGGCAAAGCGGTGGAAATGCTGCCAAACATCATGTCCACCACGCCGCCGACCAGATCCACTTCGGCCGGACTGACGCCCTTGTACGGAATATGCGTCAGGTTCACGCCAGCCGTCACCTTGAACAGTTCAGCGGCCAAGTGGATCGAGGTCCCCATGCCGGCCGAGCCGAAGGTGAGCGGCGACTTGGCGGCCTTCGCCTCGCGCACCAGGTCCTGGATCGTGCGTATCTTCGAAGCGGCCGGCACCACCAGCAGGTTGGGCGTGGCCATGGTCTGGGCAATCGGGGTCAGGTCGCGTTCCCAGTCATACGGGTTACGCTTCAATGCCGCATTGACGCCAATGTAGTTGGCGCCCATGGCCAGGGTGTAGCCGTCACCGGGGCTTTGCGCCAGCACCTGAATGGCCAGGTTGCCGCCAGCGCCCATTCGGTTTTCGACCACGAAGGGCTGACCCAGCTTTTCCGACAGGCGCTTGGCATACAGACGGCCCAATTGGTCGGTGGCGCCGCCGGGGGCAAAGCCCACCATCAGCTTGACTGGCCGCGAGGGATATTCCTGCGCCTGTGCGTCCTTGCTGACCAGCGCAGACACTGCAAACAGCAGCAAGCCCGCGATGCGCGCAGCGGCACGACTGTAGGTTGACGCCATGCTTTTCTCCGATTCGGATCGATGGTCGGCTTGCTGTGGGCAAGGCAGCAGTCTTGACGATGCAGGCACCCAGATCGACCAGGGCCTGCAATTTCAACAGCCCCACAGCTGCGACAGCGTGGTCTCTGTTCAGACGCCTAAGGGTTCAGCCGGCGACCCTCTCAAGCAAATGTGGCTTTGCCACTTTGCTTGATCCCCACGGGGGGGGCGGCCGGCTTCAACCGGCCTTGGGGCGCTCAGGCGGATTTGGCTTTGAGTTCTTCGAGCTGTGCCTTCGCGCCGGCGGCCATGCACGATGCATCGGAGGTCAGCATCACCATGTCGAAGCCGCGTTTCACCGCGCCTGCGGCGAAGGGCGCGGCGGCGCAATGCATCACGCACTTGATGCCTGCTTTGTGCGCAGCCACGCGGATCTTGTCGCAGGTCGCGATGTGCAGCGGATCTGGATTGTCGGCGCGTGGGGCCAAGCCCAATGCGAAGGACAGATCGGCCGGCCCGATGTAGACGGCGTCGAGGCCGGGCGTCGCGCAGATCGCATCGAGATTGGCGATGCCTTCCTTGGTTTCGATCATGGCCATGACGATGATCTCGTCGTTGGCGTTGGCAACATAATCTGCGCCGCCGTAGAGTACCGCGCGCACCGGCCCGTTCGAGCGCATGCCGACGGGCGGGTAGCGGCATGCGGCGACTGCTTTCGCGGCTTCCGCGGCGTTGTTGACCAGGGGCACGATGATGCACATGGCGCCAAGGTCCAGGGCCTTCATGATCGCAGCGGGATCGTTCCACGCCACACGCACGACGGGGACCGTGTCGGTCTGCGAGATCGCTTGCAGCATGGGCAGAACGTCGCCCATCTCAGCCGTACCGTGTTGCAGGTCGACACACAGTGCATCGAAACCTTGGCGCGCCATCACCTCGGCTGTGTACCCGTGAGCCACAGAGAGCCAGCCCAGCGTCGCGCATTTGCCGTCACGCCACATCTGTTTGATCTTGTTTGGTCGCATCGTCTACCTCCGGTGTTGGTCGTCGGAGGATAGCAAATTCATCCAGCCTTGTTTCTTCGCGCAAACTTCGGTCCGGCGAAGCAGGTCAGCCGCCGGTCCAAACAGCCCCGGAGGCCGCGCAGTTCGGTGCCCAAGAGTCGCTTGCGCGCACTTGGCGCCCGGCACGCTGAGGGGTCGATCTCGGGGCTTCGAAGCGCTGAGCTGAGCTCGCTGCACAATCCGCACAGCGACTGCTAGTTCTGAGCTTGGTGCGCGCGCGCGTCAGCGCATTGCTCGCCGCCAGTGCTGGCACTGGCCGGCGCCGCCCAGTTGGGTGGCTGCTCTGACCTGACCTGATTTGCCGCCGATGGTGTCTCAGGTCGTTTTTTTTCTTCACTGCAACGGAGACACGCATCATGGTAAACACTGAGTTGTTCGATCTGACAGGCAAAGTCGCCCTTCTCACAGGCGCCTCAAAAGGCATGGGCAAGGCGATGGCGCAAGCCTTGGCGGCGCATGGCGCGCGGGTCATGATCTCAAGCCGCAAGCTCGATCAGTGCCAGGAGACTGCTGACGCGATCAACGCGAGTTGCGGTGAAGAGCGTGCTTTCGCCTTTGCCTGCAATGCCGGGTACAAAGAGCAGTTGCAGTCACTGGTCGACGCCACCCATGCCAAGCTGGGCACCATCGACATCCTGGTCGGCAATGCCGGTGTCAATCCGTTCTACGGTTCGATTCTCGATATCCCTGATGAGGCTTACGACAAGGTCATGTCGACCAATGTCAAGTCCAACCGTTGGCTGGTCCAGATGGTGGCCCCCGACATGGTCGCCAAAGGCAATGGATCGATCATGATCACCTCCAGCGTTGGCGCGTTCGGGCCCTCGTTGACCTTGGGCGCGTATGCGATCTCGAAGGTGGCCGTGATTGGCCTCGTGCGCAATCTCGCTGCTGAACTCGGGCCTTCGGGCGTGCGGGTGAATGCGATCTGCCCCGGCTTGATCCGGACCGATTTCGCGCAGGCGCTGTGGGACAACCCGAGCGCCAAAAAGCGCGCCGAGGAGCAGATTCCGTTGCGCCGGCTCGGCGAAGCCGAGGACTTCAAAGGCCTGGCGGTGTTTCTCGCCTCTGGCGCCAGCGCCTATGTGACTGGCCAGGCACTGACTGTTTGCGGCGGCAGTCACATGCGGGCCTGAGGCCGCTGACAGCGGCGCGCGATCAAAGCCACCCAGCGCGTGGCTCAAGCGATCCAAGCGGGGCGACACAGCTGAAGTGAACACCCTCCAAAACCAAGCAGCGAGAGACCAAGCCATGCCCACGGTTCGATACGAAGTCCTCGATCATCGGTCGCCACCGCGCGTTCGAGATCCTGTTCTCGGCACGCTCTTTCTCTGCTGCCGAGGCCATGTCACTGGGCCTCGTGAGCCGCGTCGTTGCTGATGGCCAGGTGCTCGCCGAGGCACGAACAATGGCGAAAATGTTCGCCAGCAAGCCGCCTGGCGCGATGAAACTGGGGCACGCGGCCTACATGCGATTCAATGACCTGGACTATCGGCGCGACATCGGGCACGTCGTCGAGAGTTTTTGCAATGCTGCGGCCGGCGCCGACGCCCAAGAAGGCATCAGCGCTTTCATCGAGAAGCGGGCGCCGAATTGGCGCTGACGCGTGCCGCGAGACCTGGCTTAAGCTATCGACTCGTGGTACCGCTTGCCGGCGGTTTCATGGCGAAGCTGCGGGAGTTCTGCGGCAAGCACCTCGCGGCCCACAAGCGCAGCCGAGTCGTCCGGGTAGTAGGCAAGCTCGGAAGCCGGATCACCAGCGATGCGCGTGCCAAGCAACACGCGGGGTTTCGAGTAGTCATAGGGCATCGCCCGGTGCAGCAGCGCCCGGTTGTCCCATAGCACGGTTTCACCCGCCTGCCATTGATGCTGGTAGACGCGCGTCGGTTCAGACACCGTGAACTCGACCAGGTGCTTGATCAGTGAACGGCTTTGCTGCCGATCAAGGCCTGGGATCGCGAAGGCATGGCGTGCCACAAACAGGTTCTTGACGCCGGTCTCCGGATGCCGCTTGACCAGTGGTCGCAGGTAGGCCTCGCCATGGTAGTTTGCACCGTCTTGCAGCGTCGGGAAGTCGCCAAGGTCGTTGGCTTGCGAGAACACGATCGAGTGGTAAGCGGCCAGGGGCTCGATGCGAGCCTTTGTCGCGTCGTCGAGGGCCGCATAGGCTGCGCGCATGTCCGCAAACTCGGTTTGTCCGCCTTCATCGGGCACCACGACCGCCGAGAGCATCGCGCACTTGCTGCTCAAGGGCTTGTAAGTTGAATCGGTATGCCAGCCCTCATTGCCAATGGCGGAGCGCATCCGCCGCGAGCTCACCTCGAAGATTTCACCCCATGAGCCATCTGCGCGCCTTTCCTGGTTGGACAGCGGCATCGCACCAAATTCGAGGTCGCCAAAGCGTTTGCCGAAGGCGATGTTCTCGGCGTCAGTCAAGAACTGACCAGGAAACACGAGAAATCCGTAGGTCAGAAACGCCTCATGCAGCGTCGCGAACTGCGCGTCGGAGAGCTCACGCAACGACACACCGGTGAGGGTGGCGCCAAATACCTTGTGCGGGATCGGAGTGATCGTGATGTCAGTCATCGCGGCTTGCCTTTCACTGAAAACGTCAATAGTAGTGGCTGCTCGGCCACCGGGTCAACAGCGTCTCGGGCGCTGTTGATCCTGATGTGCCTTGGATATTCAGCCCTTGAATCAACCGATGCGGTGCACCGCTCGTCGTCACTGCGGATTGAGCGAGCGCTTGCGCAGCCGCCGCATGCCGAGCAACCAGCGGTCGATGTCGTTGCCTTTGCGGCGAACGTACTCCTCGACCTCCGGATGCGGCAGCACGTAGAAGCGCTCCGCTCGCAGTGCTTCAATCACGGTGCGCGCGAGCTGCTCGGGCTCGATGATCCCGTCGGTTTGCCCGTCGCCCAAACGGCGTGGCGCCATTGCGGTGTTCACGCCTTGCGGACACAGCACCGACACCTTGATGCCGTCGTCGCCGTGGGTGATCGACAGGAACTCCGCGAACTTCACTGCGGCGGCCTTCGTCACGGAGTACGGACCTGAACCCAGCGCCGCGAGCAAACCGGCCGCTGACGCTGTGTTCAGCAGGTAGCCGCTGCCGCGTTCTATCATTTGCGGCAGCACCGCGCGCGCCGCG
>Ga0214919_10008014_pt1 | contig 14090 bp, 11 predicted proteins | sample LL1503_MetaG_FD_177994 | JGI IMG/M metagenome (GOLD analysis project Ga0214919, IMG submission 177994) | Freshwater microbial communities from Lake Lanier, Atlanta, Georgia, United States - LL-1503 | ecosystem: Environmental > Aquatic > Freshwater > Lake | place: USA: Georgia | collected...
GAAAATGCGCGCTAAGGCAAGCAAAGCTGTTGCTGCTCAAGGCATGCTTCGTCGCGCAGAGAAATTGCGTAGCAGTCTTGAAGATGTTCGTGTCAGTGACAAGGTTGCAAAACTTCGCTTTCCAACGCCAGCGCCTTGCGGCAAAACTCCGCTCTCTGGTGAAGAGCTTTCAAAGTCATATGGCTCATTAGAAATCTTTACAGATGTAAGTTGCATTATTGATAAGGGCTCACGCGTTGTTATTTTGGGTCTCAACGGTGCTGGAAAGACCACGCTGCTTCGCATTCTTGCCGGTGAACTCGAATCTGATACGGGCACTGTTGTTTCAGGTCATGGTCTAAAAATTGGTTACTACGCCCAAGAGCACGAATCACTTGATTTTGAACGCTCGGTGTTAGAGAACATGATGAGTGCAACACCGGATATTCGCGAACCAGAAGCACGAAACGTTCTAGGTTCATTCCTCTTTGTCGGAGATGATGTTCAAAAACCTGTCAAAGTTCTCAGCGGTGGAGAAAGAACTCGTTTAGCACTTGCAGTCCTCGTTGTATCGGCTGCAAATGTTCTACTGCTAGATGAGCCAACAAATAACTTAGATCCTGCATCTCGTGCAGAAATTCTTGGAGCCCTAAGTGAGTACCAAGGCTCCGTAATTATGGTTTCTCACGATGAAGGCGCAGTCCAAGCCCTCAAGCCAGAACGTGTAATTCTTTTGCCAGATGGCGATGAAGATTTGTGGAAAGACGAATACTTCGACTTAGTCTCTATTGACTAAAAAAACATTACGCGTCGATATGCTCGCGATCAATCTCAGCTGTTGCAATGAATTCTTTTCGTGGGGCAACATCACTGCCCATCAATAGTTCAAACATTGCCTCAGCAGCAGCTGCATCTTTTACTGTGATGCGACGAAGTGTTCTTGCATCTGGATCCATAGTTGTTTCACGAAGCTGATCTGCATCCATTTCGCCCAGACCTTTGTATCGCTGAATTGGCTCTTTCCACTTCTTGCCACTCTTCTTCAAATCAGCAGTTATTTTTTTCATCTCATCATCGGAGTAGGTATAAATGTAATCACCCTTCTTACCTCCCCCACCCATGACTTCAATACGGTGCAGTGGTGGAATTGCTGCAAATACACGTCCAGCATCAATCAGAGGACGCATGTAGCGGTAGAGAAGGGTAAGTAAGAGGCAACGGATGTGTGCGCCATCAACGTCGGCATCTGACATCAGAATAATTCGACCATAACGCGCTTCATCGAGTTCGAAGTTTTTACCTGATCCAGCGCCAAGAACTTGAATAATTGAGCCACACTCTTTGTCATCGAGCATCTGCGACAGTGATGCCTTTTGCACATTGAGAATCTTTCCTCGAATAGGAAGAATCGCTTGGAATTCACTATTGCGAGCAGCCTTTGTTGTACCAAGGGCGGAATCACCTTCAACGATAAATAGCTCTGTGCGAGTGATGTCTTCTGAGCGACAATCCGATAATTTTGTTGGAAGAGAAGATGATTCAAGAGCGTTCTTACGGCGCTGAAGATCCTTATGCGCGCGAGCAGAGATTCGAGTTCGTGACGCTGCTGCAATCTTTTCAAGGACTAAGCGACCATTTGCTTTATCGATGCGCTTTGAAGTTGTGAAATATTCTTTCATCTTCTCGGCAACAACAGCTGAAACAATTCGTGTGGCTGCTGCAGTTCCAAGTACTTCCTTTGTCTGGCCTTCAAACTGTGGCTCAGACATACGAACTGTTACAACGGCTGTCATACCTTCGAGAATGTCATCCTTGATTACATCAATTTCTTTATTGTTGAGAGTCTTAGTGGCACGTAGCGCCTCATTGACTACCTTTACTAGAGCGCGCTCAAAGCCCACAACATGTGTTCCACCCTTAGGCGTTGCAATGATATTTACAAATGAGCGCTGTGTTGTTTCAAAACCATTGCCCCACTTCATTGCGATATCAACTTCCATATCGCGCTCTACCTCTGTTGAAACCATGTGCCCTTTGTCATCGAGAACCGGAACCGTCTCTTGATAATGGCCAGTGCCATAAATGCGAATGACATCGCCGACTGCATCATCTGGCTGTAAGAAATTACAGTAATCAGCGATTCCACCTTTATGAAAAAAGGTCTCAGTTGTCTTTTCTTTAGTGCGATTATCGTTGACGATAAGTGTGAGTCCAGGAACTAAGTATGAAGTCTGACGTGCGCGTGCGTAAATATCTTCAATATCGAGCTCAGCCTCTTTGAGGAAGATCTGCTTATCGCTCCACCATTTAATACGAGTTCCTGTTACCTTGCTTGAAATCTTTCCAATAACGCGAAGGCCCGACTTCGGTTCGAAGGGAGCTTTCGGTCCATCGCCATCAAAAATTCCAGCAACACCGCGTTGGAAAGACATCCAATAAATTTTTCCATCACGATCAACTTCGGCATCGAGGCGTGAAGCAAGTGCGTTTACAACCGATGCACCAACACCGTGTAATCCACCGGAGGCAGCATATGAACCGCCACCGAATTTTCCACCTGCATGTAATTTTGTTAGTACAACTTCAACACCAGTTAGACCAGTCTTGGGCTCTTTATCTACAGGAATTCCGCGACCATCATCATGGACTTCAACAGAGCCATCTGATTCCAGATTAATTTCAATTTTTTTGCAATGTCCCGCAAGTGATTCATCAACAGAGTTATCAATAATTTCCCACAAGCAATGCATGAGACCACGTGAATCTGTGGATCCAATATACATACCTGGGCGTTTGCGAACGGCATCAAGGCCTTCAAGTACCGCTAAATCTTTTGCGGTGTAGCTATCCTGCGAAACCTTTGCAATTGAATCTTCATTGGTAGCCACGGCGCCAAAGGCTATATGCCAAGGGTGATTTTCTAGTGGAAACGCGCCGAAAGGGTCTCACATAATGAAAAAAGGAAGAAATAATCCACATTTTAGTGAAAATAAATCTTTTTTAGCGAGCGGGGAATAACCAATGCATGGTTTGATGTTCCCTATAGGTAAGCACATAGAGTGCTAAAACGAATGGAGAGCGCGATGACCGAGCAGTTGATTCTCGAAACCACACCTCTAAATGCAGTAGATCGTTGCGATCGCTGCGGTGCACAGGCCTATGTTCGCGCTGTCTTACTCTCTGGTGGAGAGCTTCTATTTTGCGGTCACCACGCTAAGGAATATGCAGAAAAACTCAAGCCAGTAACTTCATTGATTCAAGATGAAACTGACAAGCTAGTTGAAAGTAACTCTAACTAGTTTATTTAGTCGAGGTAATCACGAAGTACTTGGCTTCGTGATGGGTGGCGCAATTTTGACATTGTCTTTGATTCAATCTGGCGAATACGTTCACGAGTAACTCCATAAACTTTACCGATCTCATCAAGTGTCTTTGGCTGACCATCTGTTAGTCCAAAGCGCATTGCAACAACTCCTGCTTCACGCTCTGACAAAGTATCGAGAACTGAGTGCAATTGCTCTTGAAGTAATGTGAATGAAACAGCATCGGCTGGAACTACTGCCTCGCTATCTTCAATCAAATCACCGAACTCTGAATCTCCTTCTTCTCCCAAAGGAGTATGGAGTGAAATTGGTTCGCGACCATATTTCTGAACTTCAACAACCTTTTCAGGAGTCATATCAAGTTCTTTAGCTAGCTCTTCTGGGGTCGGTTCGCGACCTAAGTCCTGCAACATCTGGCGCTGAACACGTGCCAACTTGTTGATGACTTCAACCATGTGAACTGGAATACGAATTGTGCGAGCCTGGTCAGCCATCGCACGTGTAATTGCCTGACGGATCCACCACGTTGCATATGTCGAGAACTTATAACCCTTTGTGTAGTCAAACTTTTCTACTGCACGGATAAGTCCGAGGTTTCCTTCTTGAATCAAATCGAGGAACAACATTCCACGGCCGGTGTAACGCTTTGCAAGCGATACAACAAGACGTAAGTTAGCTTCGAGCAAGTGATTCTTTGCGCGCTTGCCATCTTCAACAATCCAGTCGAGTTCGCGCTTAAGTTTCTTATCGAGTTTCTTCTCTGTTGAAATTTTGAACTCTGCAAAGAGTCCTGCTTCGATTCTTGTTGCAAGTTCTACTTCGAGCTCTGCATTCAAAAGTGCAACGCGGCCGATTTGCTTGAGGTAATCCTTTACAGGATCAGCTGTTGCACCAGCTGTCATAACTGTCTGGGCAGGTGCATCATCTTCTTCGGATGCTTTGATCGTAAATGCATCTTCTTCATTACCGGAAGCTTCTTCTGCAAGGTTTACAACACGCGGCTGATTTCCCTTATCTTCGGCCTCTGAATCGATGATTTCAACGGCTTCTGCAATAAGTGCTTCAACATCTTCTAATTCAACTTCTTCAAGTTCAACATCTTCGCCATCTATTTTTGCTACAACAGCTTTACCGGTCTTTGCATCAATCTTTGGTGCAGCAACAACTGGTGCTACCGGAGCAGGAGGTGGGGCAATTAGTGCGAGCTCACTCTTTTTCAATATTCGAGATGGCGCACCTAGTCCAGCTTTGCGCATTTTTTCGATCATTACAGGAACTGATATTGCGAGCGCGCGAGCTTCATCTACTAAATCTTTATCAACCTTTTTTGGAATGCGATTGATATTAGTAACTCCGCGGACTTCAAGCTCTACAAGAATCTCTTTTTGGCGAATAACAGCGTTTTTTGTATCAACAATTATGTGAACATCTTTTTCAGTAAGGACAGTTTTTAGTGCAATCTTTACGGGAGCCTTTTTTGGAGCAACTTTTTTCGCTACTACCTTCCTTGCAGGGGCTTTTTTCGCTGGCGCTTTCTTTGCAACTACTTTTTTCGCAACAGCTTTCTTCGCTGGTGCTTTTTTAGCAGTTGATTTCTTTGCAGGTGTAGCTTTTTTTGACTTCACCTTATTTTTGAGCGCACTAAATACAGCCACAATTGTCCTTTTGTTTTTTCACCGTCTGATTGAATCTCTCTGACTCAAACGCGGTGAAGCGATAGGTATATTATAATTTATCCACAGGCAAAATTGCACATCCAAAAGGCCATTTTCGGCCCCAAAAGGCTCAATGCACCCTTTACAGAGCGAGCGCGCTCCTGATTGCATCTCCCACTGATTCAACATCAATGAGAAATCCATCATGACCAAAATCTGATGAAATGCTTATCAATGGTGCAGCAGCGGGTACTAATTCGGCGATCTCAGCCTGTAAGCGGGGCGGGAAGAGGCGATCTGTATCGATGGAGACAACTACCACCGGAATTGTGATCTCGGAGAGCGCTTTGGCAACTCCCCCGCGATCACGACCAATATCGTGAGAATTCATCGCCTCGGTCAACGCTATATAGGTATTTGCATCAAATCTCTTAGCGAGTTTCTGAGCTTGATGGTCAAGGTATGACTCAACGGCATAGCGCCCAGTTTCATCTCCTTGTAGCTCTCGCCCAAAGCGCACATCCATCTCTGACTCTGTGCGATACGTCAGGTGGGCAATTCGGCGTGCAATGCCCATTCCTACAAGTGGACCATGCTCTTGTTCGTAATAATCTCCGCCATTGAAAAATGGGTCAGACTTTATTGCGCGAATCTGAATTGAGGCCGTGCCGATTTGATCTCCCGTTGCAACTGCGGATGAGCCAATTGTGCAGATTGCTCCAACGCGATCAGGTAATTGCGCAGCCCATTCAAGGGATCGCATTCCACCCAGTGATGGACCAACTGCAAGGCGATATTTTTGAATTCGGAGCGCATCGCTAAATGCAACTTCGGCAGCGACCATGTCGCGAATGGTTAGCGAAGGAAAACGTGAGCCCCATCGTTTTCCATCAGGTGCGATGCTCGATGGACCTGTGCTTCCTTGGCATCCACCAATGACGTTAGGACAGATTACGAAATATTTATCTGTGTCAAATGGTAATCCTGGACCAACCATGGAAGGCCACCATCCAGGAATATCTGACCAACCAGTCATCGCGTGATTGACAAGGATTGCATTATCTTTTGCGGCGTTGAGAGTTCCCCAGCTTTGATACGCAATAGTGATGTCAGGAAGAGTCTCGCCATTTTCAAGTAAGAGCGATCCAATTTTTATAAATTGGCGATCTCCTGGTTCGTGATACTCCAGCCACGCACCTGTTACATCTGTACCTATAATTTTCTTCGTCACTATAATCCTTACGCGCACTTGCCAACTACTTATAGTTTTTCATAAGTAATAAGCCTGGTCGTCACCCGGAGCACCCCGCCGCGGTGGAGGGTTGCCGTCTAGTAAGCCGGGGCTAATACCTAGAACTCGTGACCTAGGCAGAAGTCTAACTCATGAAAAGCGCGCTTACACCTTCACAATGTAATCAGCTCGTGCGCGACCACCCTCGATAATTTTGGCATTGTTTTCATCGCTGCCCAGCGCCCATTCACGGGCTTCCTCAGGTGATTTTCCATAACGAATATGGCGAGAGATTAATCGGGATTGGCGCATCCATTCATCAATATCGAGAAACCAACTCTGATCAAGTAGGGGTGCAATCTCTTCCCAGCCACCGCCATCGTGGAGTAAATAATTGCCTTCAACAATAATGACGCGCGCTTGTTCGCGAATTGATGCGCCATCGGGAATAGATGCCTCGATTGATCTATCAAAGAGCGGAAAAAATACATCGGCTTTTGCAGTGCGAACAGTTTTAAGAAGTTGAGCAAAATCGCCCACATTAAAAGTATCGGGAGCGCCTTTTCGCTCTCGTCGATCGAGCATCAGCAATATTTCATTGCTCATGTGATAACCATCCATATTAATAAGTGCAACCTCAGGTGACTTCAGACGGTTGACTAATGTTTTTGTAAAAGTTGATTTACCACTTCCCGGCTTGCCAACGATTCCAAGTAAAAAGCGCTCCTGACTCGAATCAAGAATTTCTTGAATATGAGTGAGAGCGCCTTCTAGTGAATCTATCTGGGCTGACATGAAATAGATTCTAAAGCATATTTAGGTTTGAAAAATAGTTGCAACTATCTTTGGATGTAGTTCTGCGCGCATGGCAGAAAATGAACGTGGTGGCCAGCCTGCTTTGAAAACGCGACGCAGCAATATACCTAATGAATACGAAGGGTCGTCGGTAAGTGCGCGCTCGATTGCTTTGAGGGCGAGCTCACTATCTCCATTTTCATATGCGAGTGAGGCAAAGAGGCATGCAACAGGTGCGATGTAATGACGTGGAGCGATGATGGTGAGGCTGTGCCACATTGCTAAGTAAGTAGATAAGTTCTCATGATTATGTGAGCCGAGTGCATAATCGCGAACTTGAATATCACTCAATCGGCCAATGACATGGGCAAGTAGATCAAGATCATCACATGAGCCATTTATTTCATAATCGAGTGCTAAATCAACAATCGCATTTGCGCCATCTTGCTGCAAAATATTGAGTTCTAGTGAGTCAGAATCAACAAAGAAACCCTGGACTGCCTCAATAAACTCTGAATCATTCGATAGCTCAATTGAATCCAATGAATAAATAATATTTCTGCGATCATCTGATGGCGTACATGTTGTCATTATTTCTCAATTCACAAATGTTGTTGATGCGCTTACAACAGTGACTGTTGCCACTGATGTCTTTTTGACTGTTCCTGTAATTGCGCGGCTCACGCCGTTATGTGTGAAATTGCCATTCCATGTTGAAAGCAAGGTGACTAAATACGTACCTGGCTGTGAATAGGTATGACGGATTTTTCCATCAGGATATGGCGCACCGTTTTCGATAGAACTCATAAATATCCCATCGCCAAATGACCATGTGAAACTTGGGCGAAGTGCAACATCAACAATTTCTCCGATGACATTTACTCTGCTTTGAAATATTGCAGGAAGATCGCACCAGAAGTAGACAGGGACGTTGATCAATGGCTCTATCTCAGGTTGATACGCAACACCTGCAGTGGGTAAAAGTTTTACGAGACGATCACTGAGTGAAACAGCTGGTGCTTGTGTAATTTTCTTTACTACTCGGGGCTTGTATGTGCGTTTTACTTTTGGAACGGGAGTACCTGAGGGCTTAGGAGGTATCGGCTTCTTGGTAATTTTGGATTTAGGCGTACTTGGAATTTTTGTAATTACTTTTTTCTTGATTGGCCCATTGCCTTTGCGACCCTCAATAATAATTTCGCCATTTCGGGTGTAGACATCGATACATGCCGATTGCGAGCAGTCGGCGCCATAAACGTAAGTTGGGGTCAGTGGGATGAGTGAAAAGAGCGGCACGAGCAATAGATATTTTTTATATTTCATACGCGGCAGGGTAAATCTCAAGGGATTGCTCATCCCTTTCAAGTACTCACCTTGTGGATAGATATGCCACTCTAGGAACATGGTGGCGCGAGATGGAGACGGCTGGATAGATTGCGATTGCGGCAACCGTCATTGGGGTAAAAACGGGGCTGCAGGTTTGCTCATCATTCGTGATGGCTGCGTATTGATGCAGCATCGTGCACCGTGGGTTCACAATGGAGATACATGGGGAATCCCTGGTGGTGCTCGCGATTCACATGAAAGTATTACAGAAGGCGCTATTCGTGAAGCAATCGAAGAAACAGGCATTGATCCACAATGTGTTACACCTCTATCAATTTTTGAAGATGACCACGGTAATTGGCGCTATGACACGGTTATCGCACTTGGTACACCCGACTTAGTTGCCCACGAAATCAATGACGAATCACATGAAGTACGCTGGATTGAAATTGATAAAGTTGATGAGCAATTACTTCACCCAAGCTTTGGTGCTACATGGCCAGATGTGAAGAAGTTAATCCATACTCTTTTGGGCTAAGCGGCGTAAAGATTCTCGTACAACTGCACCATCTGATGTTCGCCACAGCGGTGGCATAGAGTTGAGCAGAACACTTCCATAGCGCTTAGTGACAATTCGTGAATCCAGAATTGCAACAACGCCTCGATCATCAACGGAGCGAATCAAGCGACCTGTTCCTTGTGCCAAAAGAAGTGCTGCGCGTGGCAAAGAGACTTGCATGAATCCGCTTCCACCAGCTTCATCCGCTTGTGATGCGCGAGCAGACATAACAGGCTCATCGGGGCGAGGAAATGGAATGCGATCAATTGCTACAAGAATGCATGAGTCCCCCGGAACATCGACACCTTGCCATAGTGACATGGTGCCGATGAGAACGGATGTTTCATCTTTTGCAAAGCGCTCGACAAGTGGACCAACTGAATCTCCACGCTTTTGAGTAATTATTTTTATTGGCAAATCGGCTAATACTTTGCGCAAATGTAAATCTGCCGCTTCAACACCACGCCACGAACTAAAGAGTGCGAGTGTGCGACCGCCTGCTGCATCAATGAGTTCACCCAGTTCTGTGAGAACTTCTGGACTAGGTCCATCTCGCCCAGGTTCTGGCAAATGTTTTGGCATGTATAAGACGCCTTGGTTAGCGAAATCGAATGGCGAACCAACATCGAGCATCTGCACATTTGCGGGATCAATTTCATCATCAGCAATCTCTGCAACATCGGCATCATTTCCAACTAGAAAGCCAATGCTCTTAGCCATTGCATCAAAGTTATTTCCAACGGTCAGCGTTGCAGATGTTGCAATCACGGGTGTTTGAGTCAATAAGTTTGAACGCAAAACATGTGAGACGGAGAGGGGTGCTAGATGAAGAGTCGAAAATGTTGGTTCATACCAGAGCACTTGTCCATTACCCAGTTTTAGAATCTTGGCAGCAGTTGTAGAAACTTCAGTGATTGCACCTTTGACGCGAGCACGCTCAGCCATTGCATCAGTGCCTATGGCCTCTTCATCTGCAGTCAGTGATTGCGTAATTGCTTGAGCCGCTTCACGCACCTTTCGAATTGGTGATTCAAGTACCGATGGAATTTCTTCTAAGCGACCTTGCGCAGAGAAATCAGAGCGGACATGATCACCGTAATCGGCCATTGCATCGTGAAAATTATCGGCAGCTTTTGTAAACGCGTCCGCTAATTTTCCTGGCATATATTTACGAGCCATTGCAGCGGCGCGAATAACTCGTGCTGCGGTTAGTTCCTCTGTTACCGCTTGCGTTGTGCGGTCCATAAACTCGTGCGCTTCATCCAAAATAACTGCATCGCGCTCAGGCAAAATAGGGTGTGAATCCACAATTTCAATTGCCAAGAGCGTGTGATTTGTTACAACGACGTCGGCGCTTTGTGCTTTCGCTTTTGCATTAGCTGCAAAACATTGAGAGCCATAATTACAGTTATCAGCGCCTACGCATTCGCGTCCTGACGTTGAATTGGCAAGCCAGACTCGTCTATCAACATCGGGGGCATCATCTCGATCCCCAGTTATACCTGGAGTCTTTGCCCATGCATGCAAGCGCTGTGCATCTTTTCCAAGAGATGAAACCTCTAATAAGACTTCACCATCAGGATCCTCGTCGGTGCTATTCATTTTCTGCAAGCAGATGTAGTTTCCAACACCTTTGTAAATTGCATAGGTAATATCTCGACCTAGTACTTTTTCAAGTGCTGGAACAACTGCTGGTAAGTCTCGTTCTACCAATTGTCTCTGTAGGGCAAGTGTGGCTGTAGCTACAAGTACTTTTCGGCCATGTACTAGTGCTGGAACTATGTATGCCAAGGATTTACCTGTACCAGTTCCTGCTTGCACCATTAGGTGATGTCGATCAGTGAGTGCATTTGCAACTGCTTCAGCCATTTCAATCTGGCCATCACGAGGTGAGCCACCAATTGCAGTAACTGCAGCATCTAGTGCTTTGCGCACTTGGGCAGATAACTCACTCATTGGTGCACCTTATCCAATTGATGAGACAAAGGCTCTGAAGTGAAAATATTTGCCACGTTCAATATATGTTCAACGCAAAAGATGGAAAGATATACACATGACAAATACAAGAACACTCGGTCCATATCAAGTTTCAGCAATTGGTCTTGGCTGTATGCCAATGTCTGGCTTTCCACCAGAGAAGGCGTGGATTCTTGATAAACGCGATCAAGCAATCTCTGTAATCCATGCAGCACTCGATGCTGGGATTACTCTGCTCGATACCGCTGATATCTACGCTCCAACATGGAACACCATTGGTCACAATGAGCACTTAGTTGGTGAAGCATTTAGAAGTTGGAATGGTTCAGCCGATGCAAAAAGCAAAGTTGTTATCGCAACTAAAGGTGGCATCACACGTGGACCAGGAAATGATTGGTTTGGTACTGGCGGTCGCAACGCTGACGAGCATTACCTCTACCGCGCCGTTGAAGCATCAGCCGGAAAACTAGGCGTAGAGAAGATTCAATTGTGGCAACACCACCGCCTCCATCACACAATGGCCTATGAGACTCAATTTGAAAATGTTATGAAACTCAAAGCACACGGTGTTGTTCAAAATATTGGCGTAAGTAACGTCAATGCAGAACAACTTCGCCGTGCTATCAAAATTGGTGGAACTCCAGCACAAGGTGGACTCATTTCAGTACAAAATGAATGGAGTCCTCGCTACCGTCACGGCGCAGAAGTATTAGAAATCTGTAAAGAAAATGGGATCGCATTCTTGCCATGGTCGCCTATGGGCGGCATTGGCAATCCTGGCGCTGTCGGAACTGGAAAATACAATGCATTTGATGAATTAGCTAAAGCAAAAGGTGTATCTGCATATGCAATAACAATTGCGTGGCACCTTGCTAATTCACCAGTAGAAATTCCTATTCCTGGTGCAACGCGTCCAGAGTCAATTTTGGATTCGTTCAAGGGTGTCAGCATTACATTGAACGCAGATGAATTGGCGGGGCTCAATGCCTCACTTTCAACTGATCTAGGACCTCTTCACGATGAGTTGCTCGATCAGCCACCTTTTAGAGATTAAAGCTAGAGAGATAAATTAGAAATCTAAAAAGCGGGTCTCACTCATAAGAGTGGGACCCGCTTTTTATTTAGAATTTACTAGCGGCGCTTGAAAGCAAGTACAGCCATTGGTGAGTGCTTTGCATCGATATCAATAGTGATTTGATCTCCACTACGTGTAATCGTTGCTTTCTCTCCACTGAGGAAATGCGCACTTGAATCATCCACTAACGACTCTGGTACTTCGAAAGTAGTTTTTCCAGTTGATTCGATATGAGCAAATACTTCTTTGCCAACACCAGTCCAGCGAATCCATGGTGCATCAGATGCCTTGAACTCTGGAACAGCATTGGAAGCGTAAATAGCCTTGGAATTAATCTTCATCCAATCACCCATCTGGCGCAAAACTTTCTGCTGTAATTCAGGAATTTCACCTGATGCCGTTGGACCAACATTGAGCAAAAGATTTCCTCCACGAGAAACGATGTCCAGCAAGTGGTGCAATAACCCACTGATGTTGAGGTAGTGCTCATCAGTTTCAAGTTGGTTATAACCAAATGAATATCCAACACCGCGGTTGTTCTCCCAGACTCCCCCATCTTCAACATGCAGGTTCATCTTGTATTCACTCGTTTTGTAATCCCAGTGCGGAATTCCCCAACGATCATTGACTACACCTGTTGGAACATGTGAGTAGTAATAATCAAAGAGAGCAGGAAGTGAATATTCGCCTTCACGCTTTGAGAAATCTGGCCAGTTGATATCGTTGAAAATAACTTCTGGCTTATAGCGATCAATGATGTCGACTACGTGCTCGTAGCAATACATTGAATATGCAGCATCTGATGGACGCGCTAATTCGTATTCATCATTGTGTGGTGGAAGATCCGTGATGCTCCAATCCAAACCACCCGAATAATAAACACCAAAGTGCATACCCTTTTTACGAACTGCTGTTGCAATATCTCCAACAAGGTCGCGCTTTGGTCCACGATCAACTGTGTTGCGAGTTCCCGTTCCCGGTGCTTGCCACAATGCGATTCCATCGTGGTGCTTTGTTGTTGGAAGGACATATTGCGCACCAGAGTATGCAAAGAGTTCAGCCCACTGATCGGGATTGAATTTTTCTGCTTTCCATTGATCTAAGAAATCATCATACGGTGCGTTGCCATGAACTTTCTTATGGTGCTCTTGCGCAGGTGAGCCCTCAATGCGAATGGTGTTGAAATACCACTCGGCATATGGATTATGTGGAAACCATTTCTTAGCTTCCATCGTTCCTAGCTCGCCAATTGGTTCACCCCATGCAGGAACTGAGTAAGCACCCCAGTGAATAAAGATTCCGAATTTTGCTTCGGTATACCACTGTGGAACATCGCGTTTGAAGCGATCCCAGTTCACTGCACCTGCCATTTTTCTCTCCTTTTAGTTGTATTACCAGTTACGAAGATGTACAGATGACGGGTTGCCACCAAAATCCAAAACAATGACTGGCATAAGTCCGCTGACTTTATTGCCACGCACATCAATAATTATCTCCCCATCGGGATCAGGCATCTCTGCATCATGAATTGCAGTCCTGCGCGTAAATGTCAGTTCTTTATTACTTCCTAATACTTTGGCTGATTTGAGTCGAGCAACCTTTACGCCACGAACAACGACACTTTCTTGCGGAAGTGCAAAATTATGCAAATAAACAATATCTCCGCGCTGTGTCGAAGGACCGTAATACTGCCAATCTTCTAGACCTGGAGTGACGTTTTCAATACTCTCCTGATTGATCTTCATCCAGATTGCTAAATCTTCTAAAGTTTTAGCTTCTTCAGGGGCTAATGTGCCATCTGGTTTAGGTCCAACATTGAGCAGTAGATTTCCACCGCGCGAGACAACTTCAATGAGTGTGCGCAAGATTTCATATGTTGATTTATATGTCTTATCACTTGGAACATATGCCCATGAGTAATTGATGGTCATGCAGCATTCCCATGGTTCATTGAGTGGCTTTGCTGGAATCCACTGCTCAGGAGTTCGATAATCCCCTTGAGTAAATAACCTGTCGTTTATAAGGGTCTTTGGTGAAATCGTGCGAATATGGTCTCCGAAATCTTTCGAGTTCCAGGTCTCGTCACTGCGTTCCCATGCTCCGTCAAACCATAAAAGATCGACAGGCCCATACTCAGTCAGTAATTCAGTCAATTGATCTTTCGTGTATT
>Ga0214919_10008016_pt1 | contig 14088 bp, 9 predicted proteins | sample LL1503_MetaG_FD_177994 | JGI IMG/M metagenome (GOLD analysis project Ga0214919, IMG submission 177994) | Freshwater microbial communities from Lake Lanier, Atlanta, Georgia, United States - LL-1503 | ecosystem: Environmental > Aquatic > Freshwater > Lake | place: USA: Georgia | collected 2015-03-15
CTTCCTCGGTAAACTCTTCCTCTACGTTGAGAGAAATCTTACGTATAATATAACCACTGTGTTTATCCACCCAAGAATCGCCATCATCACTGAGTTTCCCTTGATTTTTGCATATTTGTTCAATGACACCTAGGTAGTTTTCTTGTGAGACAAAGGCGCTCGCTAACTGGGAGAGAAAGGTGGGTAGGAGTTGAGTATTGGTTTTGGAACAATAGAGCCAATAAGCATTCTCTAATGGCATTGGTTCTCTCGTAAAGGCATTCACGAACTTGACGATATCTTGTTGGCGTTTCACATAATCCGCTTGCCCTAAAATGACGTCTCTCAATTTAATATAGGGTGAACGAATAATATCTACTTCTTCGAGAGAAATACCCAAATTGTAGTGTGCATAATTATTCTTATAGGTTTGTGTATGTATTAAATCCAATAGAATACCAATACGTTTCATTGCATCGGACAAGTCGTCATTAATATGTTTAACAATAACTGCTTTATTGACATTTAAGTGTTCATCAAACTCTTTCAATACTAATTTGATGTTGGCTTCTTGTATTTCATTGCTGCTCTGTTCCATAGTGTCGCATTTACCCTTTACTTCCAGGCATTTTTCGTCTAGATTGCAAATCATTTTCAACTTGTCGTCAAAAACATCATTGGAAATGCTTTCGTCTCTAACCCAGGCGTTATTTTCGCGCCGGTAATAGTGAATAGACAGAGTGTTGTCGCCTTCTATGCCATTAACATTTTCTATGCCATTAACATTTTCATTGCCATTAACATTTTCAAGTATAGCATAATCCCCGTCTTCCACCAGACGCTTGCCCTCTAGTAATGCCCGTGCCTCCCGCCTGGCCACCAACTCACTTAAACCGTTTTTCTTCATTAGGTTATTTATCAGAAAACCTATGTAGGCTTCATCCGACATTCCTGGATCAGGTTTTTGATACTCTGCCATCAAGTCATAATAAGTGGTGTCGTATTTTTTATCGAAATAAATATCTTTGTCATTGTCTTCTTGCAGTTCATCTAGAGCGATATAACGTTTGGAAATAGCTGTGTAACTGTTGCAATGTTGCATTCGGGGTTCTAAAGGGGCAGAGCGCAATTCCGCTTGCGGTCGGGGATCTAAAGGGGCAGAGCCCCTTATCATTAAATCCGACCCAATCAGTGCGATGGCTGTATTATACAATCGCCCACAATCAACGCTATTTATTTTAACGAGAAGTTCTTCGCTGGACATATTCGTCAAACTCGCCTCATTTAATCCATAGCCAACGAGCACCGCTTCCTTCAGTGCGTGATTAGTGTCAAACAGAGCGATTAATTTCGGCTTGAAAGCATTAATCGTCGCTTTTAACGAATTATACTCGCGAACTTTTAATAGATATTTTTTCTTGCGGTCAGCAATTTGCTGTGATATGTAGTCACTCATATCTTGATACTGAGTAAAGGATAAATCATCTTGATAAATCATAAAAGGCTCTAAGTAAGAGAGAACGTCGTGTAAAGTGAGATTGTCATTAATATATGGCTTAATTAAATTGAATAGAAAACGTGTGTTGGGTATGACAGCGTTCAAATAATTCATATATAAGTCTGAACTAGCGCTAGTAGCACTAACAGTCACGTCACCCAATTTAATGTCTTCCACTCTCTTTAAAAACCCTGCTTTGTCATAATCCACGGGTTCAACCAAGGTATCTAGAACAGTCTCTTTTACGGCTGTATTCGTTTTCAAAAATTGCCAATAACTTAAGAAATGTTCGTTTAAATTGGCTTTCATCAAAATATTTGTATAGGGCAGATTGATACGGGAGAAGCGGACAGTGACCTCTGGCAATAATAGTAAAGAGTTTAACTCCATAGTGTCATTTTCGGTTAATTGTTTTCTCTTTACAATAACATCACCACCGCGAAACTTGGTCACGTCTAATCCTGTCATACCCAAGTTATACTCCTGGATTACGAAACGACGACGGTTTATGCTTGTTGTATCCTTGTTACTTGACATAACTGATGAGTAAAAGTCTCCCAAGTTATCTACGATGGCGGAAATATTCGCATTGACTTTTATTCTGGCGAGCGTAAGTGTGTCTGAGTCTGCGTTTGCGTTTGCACCTACTTCGTTTGTACCTACTACGTTTGCACCTACTACGTTTGCACCTACTACGTTTGCACCTACTACGTTTGCACCTGGCTCCGCACCTACTTCGTTTGCACTTGCACTTGCACTTGGACCCGCACCCGCTTCGCTTGCGCTTGCACCCACTACATTTGCACTTGGACCCACTGCGTTTGCGTTTGCAAACGGTGTTAAATACGGATTTAGTCCTTTAACCAAATAAGCATATTTGTTATCTTGTTCCGGCACATTACCCGCTTTATATTGGTCAATAATGTCTTCTTCGCCGTTTCTAGATTCGGCGAGTGTTAAAGGAATAACATCCGTATAGTCACCACCAGCGGTTTCATCATAATCATATATTTTTTTCATATTTTTCACCACAGGCAATATCCAATATAATTTTTTATTGAAGTTATACAGCGTCTCCACAAGCGGTTTGTAGTCAGAGCCATTTATCTTGGGCTTTACTAGATTACCGTCTTTATCAAAGACTGAAAACTTCTTTCTCAGTTGCTTAAACCGCTCAATCATAAGATGAATATTGTTTAGAACTGCATCTGTGCGCTTTATATTAGGAATCGTAGAGAGAAGTTCATCTAATAAATCAGTGGTTTGTTTTTCTAAACTATACCGTTGTTCTGATTCGGGCAATTCTACCACTTGCGTTATCTCTTCCAAATCTGAGCCAAATTGTATTTGATCTGCGCTTATAAACAACTCGCGTATCTGGGCTTCTACTTTGCTAGGTTCTACTGCATTTGGCTCTATTGCCTCCTCTTCGCCTTCTAAAGAAGTAATTGGCTCAGATATTCTCTCCGCTTCGCTTGTAAGACCCGTTTCACTCGCAGGACCCGTTTCACTCGCAGGACCCGTTTCACTCGCAGGTAGTGCCTTTTTTGGCTCCACTACTGCTTCAGCTTCACTTGCACCTGCTGGTCTTTTTCTCAAATTAATCTTAATAATCGGTATATCCTCCGGTATGCCTTTATACGCAAAATCAATAAAAATGACATCTTTCTCTGGATAAGTTGTTATTTCAATCATATCTTCTTCTAAATTGGTGATTTCACCAGTGATAATAGTTGGCACATCACCGCCAAAATAAATGTCAATCCACTTTCCAGGTATTAAGTCATTTTGTATGGCATAACTCGATGACTCAGCTCGGCTCAAGATATTAATGCCTGTAATGGCTTCATTGTCTAATTTACCTGTTTCATCTAAGGTTAATGTTTGTTCCAAACCATTGCTCTCCAATAAAACTATTTTGCTTTTATCTAAAAACTTAATATAAAAAGTATGATTATTTAATGCTGGATCAGTAGGAGCTATAATTTCTACAATATCACCCAATTGAATACTTAATTTATCTGTTTCTTCTATAATATCAGTAGATTCACTCATACCTTATATTATTATTATATAATTCTTAAGATGTTTACTAAATATTATGTTAAGAATTATAAAATAGTTATTTTCTTGTGCATCGTTTATTCTTACTGCGCTTATTCTTCTTAGCGCATTTATTCTTTTTACTGCGTTTATTCTTTTTACTGCGTTTATTCTTCTTACTGCGTTTATTCTTCTTACTGCGATACGATCCACCTGTTTTTGGTGTACGTGTTTTTGATGTTGTTTTCATTACAGTGGTTCGGCTTGACTTTTCTTTTACTTTTTCTTTTGACATTTTTTCGGATTCAAATGCATCACTTACGTCTTCAAATAATTGTTGGGCATCTGACTCCGATAGACCAAGACCTTGATACAATTCTATAAATCTATCTTTATTATTATTAATATACTGATATTTTACCAAGTTTTTCATATATGAAGCAGACATATGTTCTACTGGCATATCTGTTTTTTCGCCTTTAATGTATTGATCCATTACTGCATCATCAATTATAATACGGGGTAATGGAACAAACTCAAATGGTATAGTTGGCACATATTTCTTTAAAAACGCATTATAACTTTCTGCTCTATCTTTACCTATAAATAATACCATATTAGTCGGTTGTCCCCCTTTTATTTTTTCTCTTTCAATAATATTGCAAATTGGCTTCAAGGGCCAAGATTTAATACCACTGCAAACCTCATTATCACTATCGCCTGCGCATAAAATCTCTACTTCTATAAAGTTTATTTTTTTGTTAAGTGCTTTAATATTAGTTATCATTCCTTGGTTTGCTAGTATATTTATTTTTTCAGAACAAGATAAAGGGTCTTTAGTATTATTTTGCGTATGAGATAAAATAATATAGACTATTCCTCGCCCTAAATCATCCTTCGGCAACTTAGAATTAGCAATCATCATAGACTCGATTAATTTCATATGACCAGTTGTTGGTGGGTTCATTCTGCCGATTGTAAAAATTATTGTTTTTTTCTGAACAGGCTCAGCCATAATATATACTACATATATTTTATATAGTATACTATGCTATGCTATTTTTATCAATAAAAATGTCCCTAGCGATCTTTCTAATGATTTTATCTTCATTCTCATCACTGCCTCCGGTGGATTGGAGAACCAGTTTCATATAGACGTCATTTAAACGCGACTCATTATTTTTACTCTCGGGATAAGTGTTACTCCAGAGGTTAGTGAGTTTCATATTTTTAAAAGAGAGACTTTTAATAGCATCGCGCAGCTTCGGATTATTACGTTGTTCTTTTTCCCATTTGTTTTCGTCTTTTATATAGATTATTTCTCTCTTAACATCGCTGCAGTGCATAGGTCTTTTATAAATGTCTGTGCTAGATAATTTGTCTAGAAATATTTTGGTCATTCCTTCTACATAACCCAGCTCGCCTACGCTCTCCAAATCGGACAGTTGCAAATCAAAGCTATCCACAAACTCACTCATATTCATTGCATCCTTGCATTGCTCGTTTAAGAAGAACTGCAATTTGAAGGTTTTGTTATTGTTATGCGAGTTAACGTGTGAATTGCTGATGGATGTGCTATTTTTACACACCTCCATCATTTGTTTCTGCAAGTCATTATTGCTTTTCATCAATTCTATGACCATAGTGGTAAGGTTTTTAAGTTCACCTTCGGGTGAAACTGTCTCGGTATCGTCTTTTTCTATTTTTTCAATATGCATTTTACACAGTTTTTTGTGATTGAACAATGAGGCTCTATGTGTATAAGACTTCCCACAAGAGCATATGAAGGTCTGGCGACTTTTCGGTTGTGCAAAGTCGCCATTTGTTGCATTTTTATGCTTAGTAGTGAGACAATGCTTTATATAATCACTTTTCTTACAGCATTTGTAGTCACACGTTTCACACTCAAATAATGCGCGAGTTTTAGGCGACAATTCCGTTGTCATTTGTTGTATATATAGCCAATATTTTAATTTCCTAAACCCTTTCTTTATTAAAACAATAAAAATATTATCGTCACAAATGGTTTATGCCTCCGTCGGTTTTCAGACCATCTTCTAGCAAAATCACTTTTTCGAAAAAAAAGCTCCGCCATTCTATAGGCCTTTTTGAAAATTGGACATTTTAAAAATGTCCAAAATCCAAAAAGGATCGCCAAACCCAGAAACGAAAAAAACGAGATATTTTTATATATAATAAGTTATACTATACTATTCTTATCAATAAAAATATTCTTAGCAATCTTCTTGATGATTTTATTTTCACTCTCTCCAATATCACCACTGCCTCCGGTGGATTGGAGAACCAGTTTCATATAGACGTCATTTAAACGTGATTCATTATTTTTACTTTCGGGATAAGTGTTACTCCAGAGGTTAGTAAGTTTCATATTTTTGAAAGAGAGATGTTTAATAGCATCACGGAGCTTCGGATTACTCCGTTTTTCTTTTTCCCACTTGTCTTCGTCTTTAACATATAGGATTTCTCTCTTAGTATCACTACAGTGTATTGGTCTTTTATAAATATCCATAGTATTGAGCTTATCCAGAAATATTTTGGTCATACCTTCCACGTATCCCAGGTCGCCTACGCTTTCCAAATCTGAAAGCTGTAGGTCAAAGCTATTTACGAACTCACTCATATTCATAGCATCCTTGCACTGCTCATTTAAGAAGAACTGCAAGTTGAAGGTTTTGTTATGTGAGTTTATATTATTGGTAGTATTATTGTAATTTGAATTGCTATGTTTACACGCGTCAACCAGTTGTTTTTGTAAATCAGCATTGCTTCTTACCACTTCTAACATAATATTTTTAATATCGGCATTCTCCTTGATAAGTAATTCAATAATGTGATTATTGTCTTTGTTGTCAGGTGGTATTATAACATTTTCATTATTAGTTGTTTCTACATCTTTATTAAAAACATTTTCTATATGTGCACTCACATTACATTTTTTATTATGACCCCATAACCCCTTTCTAGATTTATATATTTTGCTACATTTTTTACATGTAAACGTTACCTCGGCGGAGTTTGTGTTACCACTTGTGTTACCTAAATGTTTCTTGGTCGAAATGTGTCTATCCCAATCACTTTTCTTACAGCACGTTACGTCGCAAACGAAACACTCATATTTATTGGTGGAAATTGCGATAGAATCGATTACCGTTGATATGTCATTATTTTTTTTGATATGTTTATTTGTTTTATTATGTTTCTCGAGTGCTTTATTGTTATTATATTGTATATTGCATATACTGCATAAAAACACCTTTTTTTCAATATCTGTTTTATTCTTTGGTATAATGACTTTTGGTTTTGGTAAAGGTTCAATACTATTTAAGTTTGCGTGTAGTAATACAAAATATTCCTGCTCTTTTTTCCTTGCTTCATAATGGTCTTTACATTCAAAAAAATTAATAATTTCCATCTTCCAATTATTCCAACCTCCATTAGCTCTTATAACTTCATATAACTTGCATTTATAATTAGCAGATTTATTGTTAATGCAACTTTGTTTATGAGCATGCTTGCGCTGGACAAAGTTTGTTGTATGACCAACATATACATCATTAACGTTAGTATCGTTACACGTTATTTTATAAATTATTGTATTCGAGTAGTCAATATCATTCTTAGGCATTGTTATATTATATAATAATATATTATATCTATATCAAAATAATCTTATTACTATCTTTTCTTTTATTTTACGCCTAAACCCTTTCTTTATTAAAACTGTTAAAAATCTTATCGTCACAAATAGTTTACACCTCCGTCGGTTTTCAGACCATCTTCTAGCAAAATCACTTTTTCGAAAAAAAGGCTCCGCCATTCTATAGGCCTTTTTGAAAAATGGACATTTTAAAAATGTCCAAAATCCAAAAAGGATCGTCAAACCCAGAAACGAAAAAAACGATATTTTTCTTTAAGCCCCTTTAAGGAAATATATATATATATTCTTTTTATATTACAAAATATATTACATAATACATAATATATTTATTTATCTACTTCTCTCTGAATGCTAACGCCATAGTTTCAAACACTTTTATTGTTTCGTCGGCTGCGTTTGTCAAATAACTAATAACACTGGCGGTGTCCATTGGGTCTTTGAACCCCAACCTTATCCTGCAGACGTCAATGTGTGGATGCGGTTTAATGAACCCACAATAGGTCACAGATTTTCCATAGTGATTATTGTATAAAACAAACTCAATGGCTTTTCCCAATGTATAACCTTCATTTGGAATAGTAATATCAAACCCGTTTTCAACGGTTGATGCGGTTTTAGCAATTAAACCGTGCTCGGTCTCCATCGTCATTTTAAACTTGGTCAGTTTTTTCAACATAATTTGAATGGCTTTATAAACAATTGATATATTCGTGAAAGGTCCGACGGACTCAATAATGAAATCAAAGGAGTCAGGCATAAATATTCGCTTGGCATCTAGCAACAGCCAGTCGGTATGGAGAAACTCAATTTCTGCGGGTGTCGAGCCCGATTTACTCAGTTCGCTGGCTTTCTTTACCCATTCACTTTTAATTTTCGCTGGGTCCGGGCTGTTACCATAGGCGCACGTAGCCACCACATTAAAGGTGCTATCCTGTTGTGCAGTGCCAATGTCCAACTTGCAAGACAACTTCAGACGCTCGCCGTCAATGTCCGCCGAAATGCGCGGACGCAACCGCACAAAATCGATATGTTGCCCCGTCAATGGATTCGGAGGGAAGACCTTGTCTGATTCAGCTTTAGGCATATAGGCACCCGTGACAATGTTTTTCAGTTTAAAGTCAGCCGTCGTAACAAAATCAATTGCATCGCTATCATTCTTTTTATCCACTTCTAGGACATAATCTTTATAAGGAAACTCAACATCCGTAATATGAATAGGAATACAACTGAGGCGTTGTTTAATCAATTCATTGTTTAGGCGACTGGTATTGATGTCGAATGTAGCTAAACATTTCTCATAGGGCGTCGTACGGAAGACCAATATAGGTATCTCCGACAATATAATACGCCGCAATGCATTTGCAAAACTGACGTTAATGCCGTGGACAGTAAATCTCAGCTCATTATGCTCTTCAACAAACTTAGAAATAACGGGCTCCATCTTCTTTGATATATAATATATATAAGGTTTAAATAATATATATCAATTTTATTATTAAATATACTTTTTTGGAAAAGTATAGCAAAAATCAACCGTAAAAAAACAAATAAATTAAGCCCGATTTATCCGTGATTTATCTGCGATTTTTGCTATACTTTTTCCAAAAGTATATATTTTGGCCCAACCTTTTTCCAAAAGGTTGTTTGCGTTTTGACTGCAACGCTTAAAATACAATTTATATATAAAATGAGTTGTATTCTATATTATAGCACCTATTGTGAAAATTGCAAAGCGCTCATACAAAATATTTCAAAATGGAATGATGCGAAGAATGATATGCATTTTATAAATATAGATAAGCGTGTTAGAAAAAGTAATGGAGCCACGTATATTATTTTAGAAAATGGACAGGAACTTCTCTTGCCACCTACCATCACTAAAGTGCCAGCTTTATTGCTTTTAAATAAGAGTCATCACGTGCTCTTTGGCAATGATATTAATAAGCATCTGGAACCAAAACAACAAATGCAAGTAGCCACTGCAACAAATAACAATGGCGAACCTTTAGCGTTTTCTATGTTAGGTAGTGGTTATGGCGGTGTAGCTTCAGATAACTATAGCTTTTTAGACCAAGATGCGGACCTCTTGTCAGCAAAAGGCAATGGTGGTATGCGCCAACAACATCATTACGCAACTTTAGATTATTATTCTAACATAGATACCCCGCCAGATAACTATACACCAGATAAAATGGGACCACAGTCAATCGAACAATTACAGCAGCAGAGAAATACGGATGTAGGGGGTAATAAGCGATAGGGCAATGCAATTCCGATTGCAGTCGGGCAATTCCATATGCCCTTGCAGTCGGTATATTTTTATTCAAGTATAATATTTTACTTCTTCTTCTTTTGTAAACTTATAGGGTTGTTTTACCAAACTATATCTATTATCTGAACCAAGCGCCAAATTATTATCGATGAGCCATTCACTGACATCTAATTTTCCACAATAAACCTCGGCCCATAATTCTCCATTAAGATTTTCTATATCTCTTAGTTCAACAATGTTGCTGCAAATAAGAGGTATTAATGCGTCCATAGCTTTATTATGCAGATTAGCCTCCCAACTATGAAACGTATAACGACTGCATATGTGTTTCAGCTTGACCGGAAATCTATGAATAGGTGAATCTTTATTTGGAAATGGTGCTGCCACCACAATAGTATAATTTTGCCGCACATCAGTGACCTTGGCATATTTAATTTGTGGAATGAAATATGGAATCGTTTCGTAATTCATAATGTATTGTAACCGCGATTTTCCATCTGTATCCACATTGGCCAGAGCTGGATCGAGAGTTTGCTCTTCATTATTGTTATTTTTTCTGCAAGACGAAAGTAACGCGCCCATTTTATTTATAATATTACTAGTTAGTTTTCTAATATTATAAATCAATTTTTATTAGCAATTGCGCTTGCAGTCGCCCCCTCAAATATCTAATTTTTATTAGCAATTGCGCTTGCAGTCGCCCCCTCAAATATCTAATTTTTATTAGTAATTGCGCTTGCAGTCGCCCCCAAAATATATAAATCTAATTTTTTTATTTGATTTTCATTAAAAATCCTCACTTTTTTTATACAAAAATTAATATATCACAAATCCCTCTTACCCTTCCCTAATTTCAGATAATCCAATCCCAACAGACAAAACGATGTACTTTATATATAAAGTATAGCAAAAAAATGCAATTATTTTCCCGTAGAGAAAAATACGATTAGACAATAAATTAAAATTGGTAACCCAACTTAAACAGACTAATCATAATTTTCTCCAAGAAAAAAGAACTGCACCGAAATCGCAACCACCGCCTCTAAAATGTCAATAAAGTAGGACTGGAAAGTAGTGCAACCTTTTGTACCAAAACACACACACACATCATTCTTTGATAATCCAATTCAAATCAGAACCGATGTATTAATCAATAAAGTAAAACTGGGGGAAAATCTTAACAGGATAACCCAATTTAAAACAGATAAATTACACTTAGTCGGTCAATAAAGTAGAACTGGAAGAGTACTTTTATAGGCAAAGCCTATGCTAAATACAAAAGCATTTGGGTCAATAAGCACTTTTATAAGTGAAACAAATAAAAAAGTGCGTCAAAAGACTTAGAACTGGAAGGTTTTTAATTTAAAGATAATCCAATTCAGGCAGACCCATAGAACACTTTTTGAAAAAAGTGTGGCAAAAACAATACATCATAATCTCGTCAATAAAGCTGTTAACATATGTAATCGGTCAATAAAGTACTTTTAATAAAAGCAAAAAATTGGTAAACCTTTCCGCAAAATGATAACCCAATTTAATCAGACCAAACAACACTTTTAAGAAAAGTGTGGCAAAAAACAACACTTTTAAGAAAAGTGTGGCAAAAAATACTTTTTCTACTACTCCATATATCTAAAATGTTTTGTCTTTAAGTGGTATTTTATTATATATATATTATATTTTAATAAACTCGATTTCTTCGATAGACAGGTAAACGTATCCCATTAGATATAAAATATTCTTCTTCATCGGTATATTCTTCTTCGTGAGAAAGTTCTGCACGTGTCATATTTGATGGATACATTGAAAATAACTCGTTTACAAACAACTGAAATTGGCCGAAAGTCTGTATAGGGGCTTCCTCAATCAGGCGTGCGACAGCAGAATCACCGCTTAATAAAGTATGCGTCGTCAATTCTCCTTCCAGTTCTGATATTATTAAATCATCCGCATATGTAACATTTAATTCAAATGGCGAACCAACACGAGTAATCCCAATTGAACCGGAAGGTTGTAATAACAAGGGGTCTAATCTACTAGATTTTTTCAATTCAGTCCTACACAAAGGACACGAATTATTTGTCTCTAACCATTTATCCAGACATTCTGTGTGAAAGGTATGACAACATTCAGTTATTTTTTTAGTTTCCTCGTTGTAGTTTAATAAACAAATGGTGCATTCGTTTGACATACATTCGTTAGCCATTTTTAATATAATGTAAACCATTTATTATAAAAAACAATTCAATTTTAATATATATTCAATTTTAATATATATTTATTTTTTATGAAATTGCCTTCTCCCATAAGCAAATCTTGAACGCTGTGAGTGTAAATCAAGCAGATTATTCCAAGTACAAGGCACTGTATTTGCTGTAGGCTTTATTTCAGTCCTACACAAAGGGCACGACTTATTATTTGTCTGTAACCATTTATCCAGACATTCTTGATGGAATATATGATTGCATTCGAGCGTTTTTTAGTTTCTTCTGTATAGTTCAATAAACAAATAGTACACTCGCTCTGCATACACTCGCTCTGCATACACTCGCTTTGCATAGTCATTTTTATATGTAATGTAAAAAAGTATGTAAATCAATTTTATTTTATATTTAACGGCGTTTATTTTGGTGTTTTATACTTTGTCTACTATTGTTATGTTTGATTTGGCTGCGTATGGATTGTTGAGTATCTGAATGTATTTGTGTGCGTTTTGGTTTTGGTTTTGGTGTTGTAGGTGCAGTTAGCGTTATATCTTGTGCTCCAAAGGCAATCAACTGCATAATACTACTCCCCCTATAATTTATTGTGGGACTTTCATTTGTGTCTTCAACCGTGGGGGGGACTGTACTTGACGTATATATTGAAGTTAACATCCTATCTTGCGCTCCATAGGCAACCAACTGCATAAGACCGCCATATCTACTAGACCCCTGAAAAGCATTACTATAATTTATTGGAGGAGGACTATAAATTAAACGGGGTAAAGTTTCTGTGTCTGTTTCATCAAGTCCCGTCTGTTTTTGCTGATTTAATACCGTCCTACACAAAGGACATGAATTATTTGTTTGTAACCATCTTCCAATACATTCATCGTGAAATGTATGATTACACTCCGTCGTCTTTTTAGTTTCTTCGGTATACTGAACTAAACAAATCGTGCACTCGTTTGACATACATTCGTTAGCCATTTTCAATTGTATAATTAATAGTAAAGAATATATTTAATATCAATTTTATATATACTTTTGGGAAAAGTATATTTTTGCAATACTTTTCACAAAAGTATATTTTTGCAATACTTTTCCCAAAAGTATATAATAAAACTATATAAACGCATATTACTACTTATATTACTACTATAATGACTTCTTATATTCGACAGATGCTTGGTCTGTATCCAGGAGGTTGGAAAGAAGGTGCAAAAGATGAAGCATATGAAAATGCTGTTAAAACTCCACCAATGGAGGAGTGGCAAACCAATTCTGATAGCGTTGAAGAATGGCAAAAACAGCCAGTCGAATCTCTCGTTTGTAACACCGACAATCTGAAATATATTGAGCGATTGCTAATCCTTGGCACAGGGCAACAGAATAAATACAAGTCCGGTGTTTCTAAAATAGCTGAAGAAGATGTTGCCTTGGTTCAGCGAGAGATTGACTCGGAAAATTGTTACAAGCTGTTAGATATGGTCGCGGATATTTATTTGAAGGGGCGGGCGCCCAAGCAGGATATGACAATGCATGTTCTAGCGCTTATTTGCCGTTGTAAGACGAATGTTACATTGCGCCGCCGAGGCTATGAAGTGGTGGCACAGTTGAGAACACTGTCGCAGTTGTATTTGTTTCTGACATTTTATACTGGTACAGCTACGCAATCCGCCAGCCCCCGAGCGAAGCAAGCCCGCACTAAAGGCAATGTCTTATCTATTGATACAGGACAATCTGTTACAGCCCTCGCAGAGGGCTCCGCGGGGTCAAAGGGGCAGAGCCCCTCGAAGGGCTTTGGTCGCGCGTTTAAAACCGCTCTCAATCGGTCATTCCTTAAGAAAACGCCCCAAGCCCTGGCTTACCAGGTCACCAAGTATCAATCAAGAGGTGATTGGTCTTTTAACGACATTATCAAGTGCACACATTTGCGCACCGGCACGGGGGAAAATCGCAAGCGCAATACCAAGTATTTGAAGCCTGGCTACGAGGCACCGGTGCCCAAGCCCGCAACGCCGATGGACTTGGTCTTGCGCTATTCGATGTATGGTATGGAAGAGATGGTAAAACTGGCCGAGGCCTTTGATCTCATGACTGACCCAGTATTTTATTATTTAAATGCAGTCGATATTGCTAAAAAACTCATTGAAAATGAAAATACTACAAAAGATCTCATTCATCTTATTCACAAGCATCGCTTGGTGCGCGAGCATTTGCCGACGTGGGCTATGAAGAATTGCCAAGTGCAAAAAGCGCTGCTGTTTGGTGATCCCTGTCGTGGGGGGGCGCAACCCCCGCCTATGACTGCTCTTCTTCGCAACTTAGCCTCACTAACGAGCATTGGCCTGTTCGAGGACAAGGAACTGCTCGATCTGGTTGTCAAGCATCTCACCGACCAACAAGCCGTGCA
>Ga0214919_10008017_pt1 | contig 14087 bp, 27 predicted proteins | sample LL1503_MetaG_FD_177994 | JGI IMG/M metagenome (GOLD analysis project Ga0214919, IMG submission 177994) | Freshwater microbial communities from Lake Lanier, Atlanta, Georgia, United States - LL-1503 | ecosystem: Environmental > Aquatic > Freshwater > Lake | place: USA: Georgia | collected...
CAATCTCAGTATTCGGAAGACAAATCAGACATAAAATGTCAGAAGGATTCCCATTACTTACAACCAAGAAAATGCCATTCAAAACAATTGTAACAGAACTTCTTTGGTTCTTACGTGGTTCAACAAATATTAAGTATTTGGTTGATAATGGTTGTCATATTTGGGATGGTGATGCTTATAAACGATATGAGAATAGTTATGCCGCTTGGGTTGTAAATTCTTCGTGGTCAAATAATGCTGAGCCTTGGGATATGGAAAACTTTATTCGACTAATAAAAGAAGACGAGAGGTTTTGTTCCATATTTGGTGAGTTAGGACCAATTTATGGTAAACAATGGAGAAATTGGGATGGTTATCATAATGCAATTGGTGAAGATAATAGATTCATAAAAAATATGAATGGTATAGACCAAATCCAAAACCTAATCAACGACCTTAAAACAAATCCAGACTCAAGACGATTAATGGTTAATGCTTGGAATGTTGGAGAATTAGACCAAATGGTTCTTCCACCTTGTCATTATGGGTTTCAAGTTTATACAAGAGAGTTGAGTTTAGAAGAGAGAAACTATTCATTAGGACCAGATGACGCATATCTAGGTATTTTTGGAATGAATGAAAAAGATGACTTAGAGTATAAAGAATTATTTGATAAAGAAAGTAGACCAACCAGAGCAATCTCATTAATGTGGAATCAACGTTCAGTAGATACAGGATTGGGTTGGGGATTCAATATCGCGTCTTATTCATTACTTTTAATTATGTTAGCAAAACAAGTTAATATGATTCCGGATGAAATAATATGTAATTTAGGTGATGTCCATCTTTATTCAAATCATATTGAACCAATTAAAGAACAATTAGGTAGAGAACCATTTCCTCTACCAAATGTTATATTATCAGATAGAATTGTTAATGATATTTCGGAATATACTTTAGATGATATTAGATTGGAAAATTACCAATCTCATCCAACCATAAAGTTACCACTATCTAATTAATTTTTAGGACTACCCTTTAACTTTTAACATTTTAATGATATTTATATTAAAAGGTAGTCCTATGATTGGTATTTATAAAATTACAAATAAGAGTAACGGTAAAGCATATTTTGGTTCATCAAAGAATATTGAAAACCGATGGTTAACACATAAAAATCAATTAAAAAATGGTGTACACCATAATATATATTTACAAAGAACTTGGGATAAGTATGGTGAAGACATTTTTGTTTTTGAGATTGTTGAAGAATGTGATATAAATATTTTACTTGAAACAGAACAGAAGTATTTAGATTCTAATCCGGAATATAATATTGGGTTAACCGCTAGCGGTGGTGATAATATTAGTAAAAATCCAAATAAAAAGGACATTATTAGTAGGATAACTAAATCGGTTAAAGATAGGTATGATTCTATGACTGATGATGAAAAAAAAATGAAACATTCTCAACCTATGGAACAGAACCCAAATTGGAGAGGAGGTGCAAGTTTCAAATATTGTGAATGTGGTAATAGAATAGGTTATGGTAATATTTGTTGTAGTAAGTGTAGACCAAGAACTGAAAGTAATAATCCTTTTTACGGAAAAAACCATACGGAAGAAACTAAAAATAATTTAAGAGAAAAAAGATTGGGTGTATATAACGGAAACCAAAATATCCCAATAATAATCGATAATGTTGAATATAGGTCTTCAGGTGAAGCGTCAAAAATACTTAATATCCCAATGGTTACAATTCGTTGGAGGGTTAGAAGTAATAATAAAAAATTTAATAATTATCAATATAAATAATATGGAACAGAATATAAGAAAATACACCCACGAAGAAAGAACAGAATTGTTAAAACAAGCGATGGGGGAAGAAAGATATAATAAAGCGGTCGATGAGTTAATGCCGTTTGGTGGTGGTATGAGTGAATATTACGACTTTTATAAAATACCTTATAACGTAATAGAACCTTTAAGTAATTAAAAATGTTAATTCATATTCAGACACAGGAATTGGAAAAAGAGTTTATAAATCCGGTTAAAAATGGGTTTGTGTCTCATCCGGCGATTGATTACCAAACAAATGCCGTCCACGCACAATACGAAAAAAAAGATGTAATTATCTTTAACTTTAAAAAGTATGGATGGTTAAATGATAACAGATTTAACACCTACAACCTATCATTAGGACCAGCAGGTATAACAATTGAAATAATATTATGAAAAAAACTAAAAAAGAAAAACTTAAAGATTTAAGGTTTAAAGAAGAAAGAGCGTTTGAAAGATGTATATGGAAGTTATCAAATTTTTACCAAAAGAGGATAAAAAAATTATTAAAAAAGAAAAACAATTAATATGAAAAGTCCATTAACCGGAAAAGAAATGAAACTAATGACGGAACCATCCACATTAGATTATAAAGGAAAGACTTATAATGTTATTCACCATTATTATTTATGTGAATTAACAAACGAACAATTCACAACAACAGAGTTTGATGAACAAAATTTACAAGAACTTAACAAACAAGTTAAACTTTATTTTTTAGAGGAGAATGGTTTTTTAAAAAATGACGAGGGAAAAATAAATATATCAACCTTATATGAAGGAAGAACAAAATACAGAATTGGATAACAATAATTACTTTAAGAAGAATAAAGTAAAAATTAATAAAATTGTTAAGGAATATGAAAACGCCACCACAAAAGAAGTTTGGGAAGGTGTAAGGGATAATTTTACTTTTGGGTTCATAGGAGCTACCTTAGTAGTTTTCATCGCAACACGGACAGATATTGCAGTTTTATTGGGGTATATTATATATTACTTCTTTATGGGTAAGATTGTGAACCGACCAAAATATGTTACGGACTTGGGTAAGTTAATTGTATTTCCGATACCGTCGGCGTTAGGAGCCTTTTCTGGATATAAATTAAGTTATGTCCTATTACATTTAATATAAAAAAAACCTCACTTGAGGTTTTTTTTTATGCTAAACCTAAATCTGAATTTCTAATTACTGATGCAACTTTGTCTTGATGTAATAAAACACTGTTTTTTCTATCAGAGATAGCTTGGTTAATTAATTCACTATCAGATTTACCGGATTTAACACCATCCTCTAAACTTTTTGCGAATTTTTTAAAAAATCCGGGACCGTTCCAACTAGCATATGCAAAGTGCATTAATAAACTATCATTATTTTCAACACGTTCTCTAAGTTCGGGTGAAAAATAAGTTTTTGAATTTATATCATATTGATTTTTCATTATTTTTGCAGCTAAAGTTTTTAATTCGTTTTCTAAATGACCACCTCTGTAAAGCCATTTCCAAGTTTTACAAAACTGTTGCATACCTAAATCATTTTTTTCTTTATCAATAAGTCTAAAAAATTCCTTACCCTCAGGTGTACTTTCAATGTTACCATTGTATCTGTCAAGACCAAACATAGTTTCTGTTGATTTACCCATTCCCGCAGTTTGATGTCCACATTTAGGGTTCCAATAACCACCTTCAAATTCATCAATTACTTTTTTGGTTACGTTTTCCCACTTAGAATCAACAGACCCTGAACTTGTGTTATACTCATTATCGTTTTTAAAATCTGAGTCTAACATTTTAAGAATTGAGTCCGCTAATCCTTGAAGGATGTCTCCGGCTTGTTCATTCAGATTATATAATCCTTTAATTTGACTTTTTTCTTCTTCAGAAATTATAAATTTTTTAGACATATGAATTTTTCTTTTATTATAAATACTAACAAACTTTAATATATTTATAAATATGAAAGTTACAATTAAACATATTGATTCTGATGTTCCGGAGGAGAATTATAACTTCTTTAATAATTTCATTAAATACCTTCAAAAACTATATCCGTTAAAACATAATGTTACAATTAAGTTTGTTGGAGAAAGGATTGGAAATATGACCACAGGTCAAAGAAATGTTAAAAATGAATTATTAGTTTTATCTAAAAACAGAATGAATAGAGACATTTTAAGAACACTTGCCCACGAATGGGTTCACGAATATCAGAGAACAATTTTAAACCGAGATAAAGGTCCGGATATCGGTGGTAAAAATGAAGATGAGGCAAATGCTTTATCGGGTTCTATAATGAAAAAATACGAAAAAAAATTCCCTAAAGACGAAAAAAAGATGTATGAATAATCATACACCCTTTATATATACCCAATTTTTCTGATAGTTTTTATTGTTAACACAGAACGACGCATATCCATTAACGATTGGTCTCCCGGTGTTGTAGTAACCACAAACTAATTTCCAATTACCATATCTATTATGTAACTGATGAAGTAATTTCATACTAGTTCGGATATTAAGTTCAATATTATTCTTCAGATTTTTTTTAGATATTTTCTGATTATGAACATCATTTGCCGTTGCCGGCATAATTTGCATTGGTCCTACGGCTCCGGCATAAGATGTTTGTCCCGGTTTATATTTCCAATCAAATGGACCTTTATATCTTGTTTCTAAATAAGCCACGTTGAAAGCGATATGTTTCGGAATTTCGTAGATATTTGAGTAATGGTCTATTAACTCATACATCTTTAACGGAGTTGGGGAACTCAAATCTGAGTTCCCCAATTTAGAAAGTTCGATACTTGGATTTTTCTCCACTTTATTGTTCATAATTTTGAACGAAGTTGTTAACACAATCGTAGACAGAATTAATGTCGTAAATAAGATTATTCCACGTATTTTCATAGTTTTTATTTTATAGTTGATGTCGAAACAGTATTGTTTTGACCCCATACGTTTTTGGCGTATAGTTTAAAAATAGTTTTACCAATTGAATCTTGGTATATACTATAATTACCTGTTTTTTTCTCAATAACAATTAAATGGTTGTTTTCGTCGATTGCTAAATTAACTTCTGACTTCACAATTGTTCTAACTTGAACCTTTGATGCTTTGTTTTTATTGGTCATTTGATTGTAGAAAACCCCCACAAAGAACGCCGCAACGACAGAACACAAAATAATCCCATAAATTGTTACACTCTTAAAAAATGGTGCAACTTTTTCTTTCAACTTCTTAAATTTTTCATTCATAATTTTAAATTTTAATGTTTAAACAAATATACAAATAAAAAATTAAACTAACAAATTTATTAACAAAAAAAAGTTAATATCTCATTACGAGATACTAACTACTTCTAAATCAAATATAAGATTTTTACCTGCTAATGGGTGGTTTGCGTCTAAAGTAACAGTTTCTTCATTTACCGCAATAACTTGAACGTTAACCGGTCCTTGAGGTCCCATACCTTGTAATGACTCACCTACTTGAATCCCTTCAGGTACGTTTGTTTTTGGTACTTCATTAATAAATTCAGGTTTTGGTTCTCCGTAAGCATCTTCTACTGAAATCTCAATTGTTTTTTTCTCACCTTCAGACATATCAATTAATCCGGTCTCAAATCCTTTAATAAGTTGACCTAAACCTAATTCAACTTCTAACGGCTCACGACCTTCCGCAATTGATGTATCGAAAACTGTTCCATCTTCTAATCTTCCTGTGTAATGTACTTTTACTTTACTTGTTGTTTCTACTTTTTTCATAAAATTAAATGTTTTTAATAATTATAAGGTTATTAAAAATAAAAATCAAACATTATTGATTAAAAAACAAATTATTCTTATAATTATAATTATAAATTAACCCCCTAAAACCCTTATAATTATATGTCAAACGAAGAACACGTTGAGGAAATGTACTATTTTGCTCACCTTTCAGGAGTATTTAAAGAATTCTCAGATGAAGTAACTAAATTTAGAAATAATGACCCTAAAAAACATTTTTCGGAGGTCGTTGAAGGAGTGTTTGAAAAATTTGTTAATGCGGGACTAATTCAAGGTGATTTACACTTATTTATTTAAGGTCGATTGATGATGTGAGGTTAATATTTTCTTTATAACCCATATATTTCCAACTTTCCGTTACTAATAAATCTAATCCTACAGGATACGTCTCTATACACGTATCCGGGTCGGTTGTTAGTAACTTACAATCGACAGTGAATGATTTATTATTGGTGGAATATTTAATAAAATTAACCACAATAACACTATCGACACCAAACAGTAAATCAATTTCGTTTCTTAGAATATTATTGATACAAAATTCAAAACATTTCTTCATATTAGTAAATATAGGTTAAAAATCCGGTATTTTCAAATGAATATTTGATTTATATAAATTCATTACATATTATTAAAGAAAAAAAACTATGTATTTAAATGTAATTTTAACAATTTTCGTGATTGTCCAAGTAGTGACAATGATTTTGATGTATAAATGGTGGAATAAATATGGAAGAAAATTATTCACAACATTTACAGATATGAAATCAAAAATTCCTAATCAAATGTTTAATTCCTTTGCGTCAAACAACGTTAAAGGACCAAATCCATTCGGTAATATCCCGGATATGGGAGCTATGATGAAACAATTTGAGAATATGACCAAAAATATGGGTAGAAAATAATTATGGATGTATTTCAGATTCATCAAGAGTTCAATTGGGTAAATAAAGTACTATTTTCGTCTAAAACTAACAAACATATTGAATGTAGTGTGAATTTATTCAATAATTTTATGAATAAATGGCGTTTTGATATGACTGAAGACTTAAAAATTACTCTTAATCGAAATTTTAATGAAAATTGTTTGTTTCAGACCGAAAAAGTATTATCTTTGTAAAAAATATTAGAAATGGAACCGGAAAAAGACATATTTGACGAATGGGCGGACAAAAGAGACAAAGAATCGTGGGTTATACGAAAATTACGGTTTATTCCGTTATGGTGGAATCACGAAGGTAGGTATTTACACCTTGAAATAAAAAGAGGGGTTAAAAACCTCATTTATTGGTTTCCAATCATATGGAAAGACCGAAGTTGGGATAGTGGTTACATCTTTGACATAATGAAACATAAATTAACCTCTCAAGCTGACTATATTGGTCGTAGAGATTTTCACACTCGAGCACAACAAGATGCAAAACGAATGAGATTGTGTGTAAAATTGATGGATTTAGTAAAAGATGAGTTTTATTCTTCTGAATACTCCGATTATCATAAAACCAAACACTGGTTTGCGGATATTGATGAAAAACCGGGTTATTCTTCTTGGGAATCACGATTATTAGAAGAGAATTTTGACGATTACTTCAAGAAATACCCATTAATTTACAAAAGAGTGATAAATGGTGAGGGAGTATTTAACAGAGAAGGTCGTGAAGAAGATAAACAAATTATTGCAATGAATATCGGTCACATAAATCACGATAGAGCAAGAAAATTATTATTCAAAATAATGGAAGAAAACGTAGAAAGATGGTGGGATTAAATTTAAAAAAATAAGATATGTGGAAAGTTTATGGAATAATGTTTTTAGTTCTTGTTGTAATTGTGTTTTTTTGGGTTAAAGGTATTGATAATATGATGAAAAATCATCCTGACTATAAAGGTGAGGATTGGATGAATTGGGGGGACGATAATGACGACATTAAAAAAGAAGACGAAAAAGAAAAAAAATAGAAATTATGAGAGTTACGATGCTGAGTGATACTCACAACAAACACAAACAAATAACTGCCGACTTGCCTGGTGGTGATTTACTAGTACATAGTGGTGATTTAACATCTATGGGTTACGAGCACGAAATCAGAGAGTTCTGTAAGTGGTTTAACAACATAGAAGGTTATACTCACAAGGTATTTATTGCCGGGAATCACGATTGGGGGTTTCAAGATAATGTTGAGAAGGTAAAAGAAATATTAGATTTCTACACCGGAATCACATATCTTCAAGATAGTGAATTGGTAATCAAAGTTGGTGATGAGAGAGAAGTTAAAATCTACGGAAGTCCTTGGCAGCCTTGGTTCCACGATTGGGCTTTTAACCTTCAAAAAAATGGTATAGGTTTAGCGGCTAAATGGGAAGGAATCCCTGATGATACTGACATCTTACTTACTCACTGTCCGGCATTTGGAATATTAGACACCGTTGATGGTAGAAGATACGATAATTTAGGTTGTGAGTTGTTAGTTGAAAGATTAGAGAGATTGAATGTTAAACTTCATAATGTTGGTCATATCCACACCGGATATGGTTACGTTAAAAAAGGAAATACACATCACTTTAACTCTGCGGTATTAGATGAGAGATACATCTATACTCAAAAACCAATGACTATTGATTGGAATCCTGAAACAAACGAAGTAGAGTTTGTATTATAAAAAAACCCCCTTAAACGTGGGGGTTATTTATTATCCATTCATAATCTGTTGCAACTGAGCCATTATTCTTCCTTGTTGTTCTTGAAGTTTTTGGATTTTTTTAAGTTGTTCTTCATTTAATTCTAGACTCTCACTTTTAATTGAGGCAATTTCATTAGCAATTCTATCGAAACCATACGTTAGATTACTGTACTGTTGGGCTTTTTGTTCTTCGTTCATACAATAATTTAAACCAATAAAATAAAAAGTAAAACATATTGACTTTTTATCTGAATATAGTATATTTATTACCAATGACGAGATACAAACTATACACACCAAACAATTATATTACTTAACAAGTAAGTCCCTATTTTATTTAGGGACTTTTTTTTGCCCATACGTGAACAATAAATAAACATAAATAAAACAAAAATGAAAAACACAAAAACTTACCACGAGTTGGTACAAAAAATGAGAACGTTCTTTGTAAATAAGAACTTTATTGAGGTTCCATCTCAATCACGATTATCTATTTTAGCTGCTTGCGAAAATCCACATTCAGTAAAAACATTTGAATATAGTGGAGAAATTTGGCCATTACCGCAGACAGGACAAATGTGGTTGGAATATGAATTATTACAAAATCCTGAATGGGATGGTGTATTCTGTATTTCAACATCATATAGAGAAGAAAAGAATCCAATCCCGGGTCGTCACGAATTAATCTTCCCAATGTTTGAATTTGAATCAAAAGGAACTATGGAAGATTTAGTTGCGTTAGAACTTGAATTGTTACAATTTTTAGGATTTGATTCACCGGTTGAGGTTAATTACGAAGATGTTTGTAAAGAATATGGTGGGGTATCAATTTTAGAAGACGAACACGAATTAAGAATGTGGAAAGAAAAAAGTGAGATTATATCATTACAAAACTTCCCAATCAGAACAAACCCATTTTGGAATATGAAACATAACTCAGATAATATCTTTAATAAAGTGGATGTTATCTTGTTTGGTCAAGAAACAATTGGTTCTGCGGAGAGAAGTTGTGATGTTGTTAAAATGAGAGAGATGTTCTACACAATTGAAAATGGGGGTTACTCTCAGAAATTATTTGAATTATTTGGAAAAGATAGAGTTGAGAAAGAATTGGAAGAATTTTTATCTTTGGACTTCTTCCCACGTTTTGGGGCGGGGATTGGTCTAACAAGATTGGCAAGAGCTTACAATATGAATAAAGAATTAGTTGAAACGTATTAAAATGAATAGTATTTATTACTATGAAGAAATTTTTAACATTTTTAATAATATGGATTGGTAGTAATTTAGCGATACCATTTTGGGTTGTCGGTCACATTCATTTAAGTTTGAATATCTATAAAGATATTTATGAAATCTTGTCTTCTTGTGGTATGAATATATTAGTTTTGTTAGCTTTTTGGTTTGAATGGAAAAAAGAGAAAAAAAAAGAAAATTAGTTTTGAAATATCATAAATATTATTTAATTTTGTCCTATGAGTATAGTAGTAAAAGATTTAGGAAAAAAATGGGAACAGGTCTTTAATGATGAAGATGAAACTATTATTTGGAGATATGACACTTCAAAAAATAAGTTTGGGCCTTATGAGGTAGAAATTAAATATAAAAAACCAGTGGTTAAAACCAAGAAGGTTACAAGAAAGGTTACTCTAAAAAAGTAACCTTTTTTTATTTTGGATTAACAATTCTTTTTTTTGCATTATCAATTAAATATTGTTCAACTCCCGGTATTTTCTCTAAGAATTGTAATTCATATAGATATGACATAGTTTCTTCATCAATTTCTTTCATTTTAATTCCGTGTTTTCTAAAGTATAAATGTCTTGATTCGTGGACTAATACTGCCGCCACATTATTAACGGAACCATTCTTAATATCTGATTGTGATATCATAATTGTATGAGAATCTTCGGTTGTTGAGAAATTTCCATTCCAAAAAGTTACGTGGTCACAAACGTCAATCAATACATCATATTTTTCACTATCAACTTTTTTTATTAATGAAATTGCTTGATTAACTTTTTCAACCCATCCATCACCAACATTATCTACTTTAATTTGTCCTAAAACGTTATAGTTCAATAAAATTAGGAATATAATTACATATCTTTTCATATTTTTTATAAATAAATAGTTTTGAATAGTTCCATATTGCTATTTTATGATATTTATCATCAGAGTAAATAAAATTAAAATAACAAAACCTAAATGAAAAAATTAGTAACCTTACTATTTTTGTTTGTTGGGTTAATAGGTTCGGCACAGATTTGTCCTACTCCTACAACAACAGGAGCGTTTGTGACACTTGATGCCACCTATCAACTAGCGACAACAGCCGCGGGTAGTACAGATGTTGGTCTGTGTTTTTACAACAACACAACAGAACTTATTACTGCAGCACAATTCAGAGTGTTTTATGACAAAAATACCTTTTCAGGTGTTTCAAACGTAACGTCATTAAACACATCTTATGCACAGTATCTACAATTCGTAGATAATCCTACTGTGGGTTATGTGACAATTACTATGTCATATACCGGAAACTTACCCTCGTTTACGATACCAAATGGTGCGTTTGTTAAGTTAAACTTAACTCACGTTGCAGGTTTCGCATCGTTAACGTCTACAACACCAATGACTTTTTCAGGTGTACAAACATTCCCACAAACAGCTACGAATCAAGCGGGTATGGATTACGCATTGAATTTACAAAACTTTGGTGGTGTATTCTTACCACAAACATTTTCTTATAGTGGTACATTCACTAACGTAACAGGTTCAGGTGCTAAAAACATCCCGGTTATATTAGAGAAAAAATTAATGACTTCTTCAACTTGGACTACAGTTACTACATCAACAACAAATGTTGATGGTGCATTTACGTTCACAAACTTACCAATAGATATTACAAGTTGGGATGTTCGTATTAGAGTTGATGGGTCTACATTGGCGACAGGAAATATTATTTCTGTATCTGACGCACAAAAAGTTAATAGAATTGTGTTAGGACAAGACGTTCCTACAGGATTTGACTTTTATACTGCTGACGTAAATGGTGATAATAACATTACTGTATCCGATGTTTATGGTGTATTTGGAAGAGTGTCAGGAAGATTCACTACTTGGCCAAACTCAGTTAAAGATGTTAAATTCTTTAGTGCTACTGAATACGCATCTATTAACGGTGCAACATCATCTTTACAATCTACTATTCCGGGTGTAACTGATTTAGTATTCAACATCCTACCGGGTGCAGGAAACACAGTAACATTCTACGTAGCTGCTCCGGGTGATGCTAACGGAACAGGATTCCAAATGGCTCGTATGACACCAATTGAAATTCTAAACCCTGCTAACGCACCTTTACACATTATTGATGTTACTACTACATACGATGATAATTCATTAAACACAATTGAAGTTAACTATCCAAATTTATCAGTTAATGAAGAAAATTTAGTTGAAGTTCCAGTATCAGTTAAAACAAACGGACAACAATTAGGTTCATTACAATTAGCGATGAATTACAATAGTAACTTATTAGATTTCAAAGGTATCAAAGCTGAATCAAAAATTGGAAGTTGGATTTCATTTATGAATCCAAATGACAATGTTGTTGAATGGGGAGGATATGACCCAACACTTAATACGAAATTGTTAAATGATAATGAATTGGCATTTACTCTACAATTTATTTCAAAACAAATTCAAAGTAATTGGAGCGCAAGTCCTTTATATGTGACTAGAAAACACGCTGGAAATACTATGGCAAAAGACCTTAAAATAACACCAACTGATGGTATTGTTTCAATAACTAAAATTGGTAATATTGGTGAGTTAAATGGTGATATGATGGTTTATCCAAATCCTGTTGAGGATTTAGTAAATGTTAAATTTAGAGTTACTGAAAACGGAAGTACTTGGTTAGGGATTTATTCTATTGATGGAAAAGAGATTAAAGTAATTGTTAATCAATCAATGCCGTCAGGAGAATACAATTATATGGCAAGTTTAGGTTATTTACCAACCGGTGAATATGTTGCAGTATTAAGAAAAAAAGATTTACCTATAGTTTCAAAAATATTACTTAAAAAATAATTAACGGGGTCGTAAGACCCCATAGCCTTATAGGGAAATAAACAATAAAAATTAAATAAAATGTCAGAAGAAACAAACGCACCTGAATCAGATGGAACTTGGTCAGGATTGAAAAAAACCATTATTGGAACCTTAACTACTGTGGTAGCGGGCGGAGGTGTTTGGTTAAGTACACAGCTTTTTGGTGGTCACTCTGAAGAAGAAAAAGATGTTAAAACAGAACAAGCGGCTCCGGCAGCACCTGTTGTAATTAATTTACAAAACAATAACACTAACCAGCAAAAACAACAAGGTGGTGGAACAAATACAATTGTTAAAGAAAGAGTGATTGAAAAACAAGCTGTACCAACTGAAGCACCTAAAAAAGATAAACCAAAGGAAGAAGACCCTTGGTAAGATGAAGAAGTTATTTTTACTAATAACTTTATTGGTGAGTTTCTTTTCATTTAGTCAAACAATCGGTTCTGTAAAGACTGAGGAATATAAAGCAGACTTTGAGAAGAAACAATCTATTGAAGTGGTAAGTAATTATACCGGAGACATTGTTATTCCAATACAGGTCTTAAAAATTGGTATAAACGAAGAACTATATGAGATGTATCCTGAGTTAAAAGACAAACGTGTCGGACTTGGGGTTGCAAACATCGTATTAGAGTTTTTAGAATCAACTGACAGATTTAAGTTCACCGAAGACAAAGCGGAAATCAAGAATAAAATGATTGCCCAAGACAAAGCGTCTGATAAAGGTATATCAAGTAACAAGATAGAAGTTAAAGGTAATGTAATTTTAGCGAATTACTTTGTTTACATTGAAGTCTATGATTTTTCGGTGTCTGAGGATGAACAAATTAAAATGAGTGATGGTTCAAAAACAACACAAACAACAAGATTAGGATTACAAGTTAGATTTGTAGATGCCCAAACCGGAGAAATTATTACGGGTAGTGGATTAGGAGAGGCTTCAACAGTTAAAACAGCGTCATTATTAGATGGTCTTGATGAAATTAAATTTAACCAATCAACAATTGGTACATCAACAAAAAAAGCTCTTGAAACGGCATCGTCAAGAGTAATATCTAAATTAATTAAAAAAGGTGTTTTTAAGAGTTAAATAAATTATGAGTAAATTAGGAAAATTTTTAGGTGTTAGTAAATCAGCACCTGTAGTGGATGATAAAAATAGATTCTACTTTATGTTACAAGAAATGCAAAATAACCGTTGGAGAATTACAGCAATCGTGTTAGGGTTATTTACATTAATAATCGTTGGAATCAATGCTGGTGTCTTTTTAGGCGCAGCAATTGGTGAAGATTGGAAAGAAATGTTATTAATTTTATTAGGTGCTTTCGTGGGTAACTTAAATAAAGTTGTTGACTATTGGTTCAACTCTGAAGACAGAGATAAGATGTTAATTCAAAAAGTTGACGAAGAAGATGGTGTATCACTATCCTCAACATTAGAAAACTAAAAATGATTAAAAAAGGGATTATAATATTACTATTTTTAATCTCATCTATTAATTTGATGGGACAGGGGTTTACGTATTCATACGCAGACCCTTGTACGTCAAAAACTAAAGAAATTTATATTCCAAACCCAAATGGAAGTGTAGCCTTATTCTATGGTGGACAAACACAAAGTTTCACATCATCAGAACTTCAATCCGGAGCTGTTCAGCAATGGATAAACCAAGTAAATTCAACAAAT
>Ga0214919_10008018_pt1 | contig 14086 bp, 12 predicted proteins | sample LL1503_MetaG_FD_177994 | JGI IMG/M metagenome (GOLD analysis project Ga0214919, IMG submission 177994) | Freshwater microbial communities from Lake Lanier, Atlanta, Georgia, United States - LL-1503 | ecosystem: Environmental > Aquatic > Freshwater > Lake | place: USA: Georgia | collected...
CCTAAGTGCCTCGATGAGTCCGTCTTTGTCGTCAACGCTTTCAACAACATCGACGTTTACGCCGACCTCTAGTCCTTCGTTTACATCCAGTTTCACAGCAACGCCGACGTTGACAAAAAGCTTCACAAGAACACCCTCGTTCACACCAAGCTTTACAGCAACCCCGACGTTGACCTCGACTTTTTCAAGCACTGTGACGCCGTCTAGATCTATGACGAGCAGTCTGTCTGTGAGTGCTTCCGTGAGTAATTCTGTGAGCAGTTCAGCGTCTAATACTTTAAGTCCAAGCGTGACACCTTCGAGTACTAGGACCTTGACTACAACTTCTTCGGCTCAACCCTCAGTGAATACCAGTGCATCGGTGACACCGAGTTATTCAAGAACTAGCACTTATTCGACTAGTTCTTCAGTCACGCCGAGTTATTCAGTGAGTTCAACACTGAGTGTGACCCGCTCTAAATCAGTAAGTTCTTCTTTAAGTGCTTCGCCTTCTTGGACGCCTTCAAGCTCGAGTACAGTTTCAAGTTCACCGAGCGTTACTTCAAGCGCAGCGGTCACTCCAGGTTCTTCAGTCACGCCGAGTGTTTCAGGAACATCAAGTTATTCAACTAGTGGGACTTATTCAGCGAGTTCCAGTTTTTCAATGAGCCCATCGTCTAGTTCGAGTGTCTCAGTGACTTCAAGTGATTCAGCCAGCTCAACCTCGAGTGCGAGTGCTTCTGCAGTGCCTGCTTCAGCAACAGCGTCGAGAAGTTTTAGTGCGAGTTTAACGCCGAGTTCTTCAGCATCGCTGCCATTATTTGCAGCGAGGACTAATGGCAATCTTCAGATTTATCCAACTGGAACAAGCCGTGCTGTTTTTTCTGATGCAATGGTGAGTTTTTATGGTTCTTATACCTCTGGAACGGGCACCATTCAGACAAGCTATAGCTGTACTAGTGGTAGTTTGACTGGGTCAGTGGCTCCGTTCGCACTGGGTAATCTTCCTGCTTTATATAGTCAGAATTTGACGACGGTGGGCGTCACTGCCCCATTTAGAGATTCTTGTAGCTTTCAATTTACGCTTTTGAACGACGGCGGTATGGCGATTGCTTCTGCCACTAAGAGTATTGATGTTCGAACCACCAGTTCACGTCGTTTAAATGATGCGGCTTTGCCAGTGGATGAATCGCTTGTATCAGCTACAGCGTCAGCGACGCAATCTCCAGCACCAGCTTTATTATTAAGCAAAGAGCCTGGATTAGTTTCAGGGGCGCAAGCGCAAGCTTCTTCCAGCGTCTTATTCAGTACGGTGTTTAATCAAGAGAATGCATCGAGCGTTCAGTCTGGTTTCGTTGATGCAATGTTAAGCACGGGTATTTCCCAACTAGCGAAACAAGCGGCTGGAAACATTGCGCCCAATAGCGAAAGATTGAGATTCTGTGCTGATAAGTCTGGCTTGGTTTTGAACGCCTTGCGTCATTCATTGACTGAGCATGGTTTTGGAAGAAAAGCGATTGCTCAAGCGGTTTCTAATACTGCGGTTTCTATCAGTGTTTCTTTCTTGATCGCTTATTGCTTGCCCGAGGGTTATTTAAAATTGCAAGACGCTGAGAAATTTAAACAAATCCTATCAAGCATCTTAGAAGGCACTTTGAGTAAATTGCCTGAGATTTTATCGGGCGGTTTATTGTTTGGGGGCGGTTTGGTTTTAGCCCAGTTAGCAACTCAACTATTAATTAAAAAACTCGCGCCAGAAAGTCAGATGGCCAGTTTATTAGGTAACGTTGTGAGCGCCTTGGCGATTCCTTTATATATCCAATCAGCGTCAGGTGTTGCGGCTTCAGAGTTATTTAAATTAGCGGCACGGACGGCGTCTTACTCTATAGGTAGTACATTAGGTGCGGGCCTTGTGAGTTGCGTTGTTCAAGCAGGTGCCAGTATTAAACAAGCTATTGGAGGGCATGCTGATGCGCCTGGTGTGAGAGCACAGCATCTTCATCTTCAAGAAGGGGGTGCGATCGCCGTAGTTGTATAAAAATAGGCGCTTTGAAATTTATTTATTACTTAAAATAAATATCTATGGATCTCAAAGCGTCATGTGTCAAAGCGTCATGTTTAATTTGCCCAAGTATTTGTGTTAATCTCGCGCGTTTTTGATGGATCAAAATTTAAGATAAATACCGAGTAAATCGCTCTAATAGTTTTTGTTTAAAAGCGCTGGATGCTTAGATTTTCAGGTAATTTTTTTTAATAAAAATACAATGGAATGCGAGGGTAACAATTTTTTTATTTTCTAATTTTTTAATAGGGAGTTCTATCATGAAAAAACTTAATCAAGTGTCGAAATTAGCGATGGTGGCAGGTTTGGCCATTATGGGTGCAATGGCTTCAATCAATGCGAATGCAGTAGATGGAACTATTTCTATGTCTGCAACCGTGCCATTTGCCGTCAATGTACCGAGTTATACCGCACCATTTACGGTGACCAGTGCTAATTACAGTACGGCAGATTATTCTTTCCCTGCGACCTATTCGCTATGGACGAATGCCAATCAGGATGTGATCGTTAACGTTGCTGCTAGTAACTATGACACGACTTCTGGTTATCCTTATATGGTTGGTCCTTCTAACAGCGAAATTCCTATTGATATCCAATTCCAGGCCTGCGGTACGCCAGCGCCTTCCGTCCTAGATATTACCCCAAAAGGCAGGGGCGCAACGGGTTCTTTCGTGGTTCCTTCAGCTAATGGCACCCAAGCGGTTTGTACCGCTCATCCAGGCGCTTTGAGTGTCACTCGTTTAGCGATGACTTCATTGCCCCCAGCAGGTTCTTATGCAGGTAGTGTCACCCTGACGGTTCAACAACCCGCTTAGTTTTTAATTAAACTATTTTTTTAAAAGCAGAGATTTTTTAATTAAAATCTCTGCTTTTTTTATGCCCGGTATAAACCTAATTTAAGCAGGGCGGACACGCCGGTCCGCCCCTACAAGGAGTGGTCTGGTGGAGGGGCGAACTTTATGTTCGTCCCTATTGTAAATTTATAAATTTCGTAATTTCTCGAGATATTTATTCTCATCCGGATTGCTTTGGTATTTCTGAGACAGCCATAAAATCTCAGCCAACTGATCCATCATGAGATGCTGGATCTCATGGGGATGTTTGTTTGGATATTTTTTTAATAAATCTTGATAAATAGTTTTAATACCCTCGGGTCTATTAGTTAAAACTTGTTCTTGTAAGCCCATGTGTAAACCAAGATGTAAGAATGGATTGATTTCGCCAAGCTCGACTGAAAAATCTTTTTCTAAAATTTTTATATCTTCAAGACTTTTTAAATATTCTGGGTGGGCTAATAAAATCTCAGCGACCTGGGATTCTAAAGGGGTCAAAATATTTTTATTTTTGACTTTCTCTAGGGTCTCTAGATAAAAATTTCTGAGCGTGTTTCGATCATGAGAGAACATTATTTTTTCTCCCGAGGTTTTTTGGAATTTCCCCCTCTCTGCCCCTCAATTTCATTGTCGGGGCTGTCTCTCCCACGGAGGGGAGAGACGACATAAGGGCAATAGTTTTTAATCAGACACTCTGAGCATTTTGGTTTGGCCGCCTTGCAAACATATCTGCCATGTAAAACTAACCAATGATGTGCATTTTTTAGAAACTCTGGGGGAATATTTTTTTCTAAATTTTTTTCAACTTCTAAGACATCTTTACCAGGCGCCAGATTTAATCTATTGGCCACTCGAAAAATATGAGTGTCTACAGCAATAGTTTTCTCACCAAAGGCAATGTTTAAAATGACATTGGCGGTTTTTCTTCCAACGCCAGGTAAAGACTCTAAACCCTCGCGAGACCTGGGGATTTGGCCTTGATATTGGGTTGTTAATATCTCAGACGTTTTGATTAAATTTTTTGTCTTAGTCTTGTAATAATTTAAAGATTTTAAAAATTCTAATAATTTTTCTTCACCCAAATTTAAAATTTGCTCTGGTGTATTGGCTACCAAAAATAATTTCTCAGTGGCTTTGTTTACACCCTTATCCGTCGCTTGTGCTGAGAGAAGCACAGAGACTAATAATTCAAAATTATTTTTATAAATTAATTCGGTCTGGGGATTTGGATTAGATTTTTTAAAAATCTTAAAAATTTTAATAATATTTTCTGGTGTCATCTTGTTTTTATCATTGTTGATTTCGTCTCTCCCCTTGTAGGGGCGGACCTGCGCGTCCGCCCTGCTTGCAAGTCAGAGAGGGGGCTTGTTTTTTAATTCAGCAGCTCGTTTTAAAGCCTCTTGAATAAAGTTTGTTTTAGATTCTAAAGTTTCTTGGGGATTAATATCTTGGGTTTTGAATAAAGCATGTTTTCTTTTTTTCTGGTCTTCTCTTCTTTTTAATCTTAATTCTCTCGCATTTAATCTGGACTTGGCCGCTTGGGCTTTTTCATAAAAATCTTGATCTGAAAGCACGGGCAATTGGGTGTCTGCAGGGCGCATGTCAATGCAATCCACAGGGCAAGGCGCGACACATAGCTCACAGCCCGTGCATAAATCTGGAATGACCGTATGCATTAATTTGCCAGAACCCATAATGGCGTCGACAGGGCAAGCTTGAATGCATTTTGTGCAGCCAATGCAGTCTTCTTCACGAATATAAGCGGTGAGCGTTGGGTTGGTTTTTGGGTCTTGGGCTATGCCATTGTCTGGATTTAAATTTAATATTTTTCGATTTAATAATTTAGATAATTTCTCTATCACTCGAGCGCCACCGGGCGGGCATTGATTATGCGGCGCGCCCTCAGCAATAGCCTGCGCATAGGGTAAGCAACCCTGATAGCCGCATTGGGTGCATTGGGTTTGGGGGAGACAATTATTAATTTGAGCGGGGGTGATCTGGGAACTTGTGGTCATCTGTTTTTTGTTAAATATTTTATTTTAAAAATTTCGCGGATTATAAAGATTAGGTGGGGTGGATGCCATTAATTCCATCAGGGTTTGCCTTGGTCTAAGATGCGCGTCTTTTTAAACCAGGCCTGGATCTTATGAATTTAATCACCCCCGCTGAAGACGAAATAATTTTCACCGTCTCTGAATTAAATTTAAATATTAAAAATTATCTGGAATCTAATTATTTTAATATCTGGGTCTCTGGAGAAATCTCTAATTTTTCCAGTCCCAGTTCCGGGCATTTTTATTTTGTGCTCAAAGATAATTCGCAGATTCGCTGCGCGTTTTTCAAAAAAAAGCAAAGATTTTTAAATATAAAGCCTTTTGATGGCATGCAAGTCTTAGTCCGTGGGACTTTAAGTTTATATACCGAGCGTGGCGATTATCAGTTGATTATTGATCAGCTGTTATTACAGGGCGAGGGCGCTTTAAAAAAGCAATTTGAGTTATTAAAGAAAAAATTAGAGGCCCAGGGATTATTTGATCTAAAAAATAAAAAACCTATTCCTAAAAATATTAAAACTCTGGGGATTATTACTTCTGGAACGGGCGCAGCACTGCAAGATGTTTTGTCTGTTTTAAAAAGACGTTGGCCTTTAATTAATATTTTAGTTTATGACTCGCAGGTTCAGGGAGAACAGGCTCCAGGGCAGTTAATCAAATCAATTATTCAAGCCAATCAAGATAATTGCTGTGAGTGCTTGTTATTAACCCGCGGTGGAGGGTCTCTTGAGGATCTTTGGGCGTTTAATGACGAAAATTTAGCGCTGGCTATTTTTAATTCAGTCTTACCTATTGTCAGTGCAGTGGGTCATGAGATTGATTTTTCTATCAGTGACTATGTCGCTGATTTAAGAGCAGCAACGCCGTCAGCCGCCGCTGAGCTATTAAGTCCGGATGGTGAGGGGATGTTAAGAGAAATAAAATTAAAACTAGCGCGTGCCGAGCAACTGATTTTTTCTAAATTTAATTATTCAAAACAAAATTTATTAAATTTAAATCAGCGTTGTCGATTGCCGATTAATCAAATTGATTTTTTGAGATCCAAAATTAATTTTTTAACCCAGAAATTATCGCCCTTAGTTTTTAATAATTTACAAAATGCAAAAAATTCTAGGGAGAAAAACTTTTTAAAATTACGAAATTTAGATCCCAGAATTATTTTATTAACTCAGCAAGAAAAATTAAAAAATCTAAATAAAAATCTTGAAGCTGAAATTTTGAAAATTTTAAATTTAAAACAACGCCTCTTTGAGCATAGTTTTAATAGCCTAGATAAATTGGGCCCCATGAATATTTTAAGACGCGGCTATGCCATTGCGCAGGATGAAAATAATCATGTATTAACTCAGGCGTCGGAAGATTTACTGGGTCAAGAGATTAAGATTCAGCTGGAGAAGGGGATTTTGCGGTGTCTGGTAACAGCCTCATTCAATAAAGACTTTACCCAAAATTGACATCATCTTTCCCCTCCGTGGGAGAGACAGGCCTGTAGAGGGGCGAACCTTGTGTTCGTCCCGGCAGAGAGGGGGGTTAATTTTTCCTATATTTATTTTTAAATTCACTATTTTATTTTGCTGTTAATTTTTGTAGCATATATGCTACTATTCTGGATATCTGATTTATTTTGCAAAATTAAAACAAGAAACTGCGGTTTTATTATTGCTCGGAGGGCTTAAGAAAACACAAAAGCGGGATATACGAAAAGCGATCGATTTATTCGATGATTTTAAAAAGAGGTATGTCGTATGAGTAAAATTATTAAAAAAAATTTTTCAGAGCTTCCAAAAAGAAATGATTTATTGCTGGAGTCTTTGATAAATAAAAAAGAAGCAGAGGCTTATTTACAAGCGTCATTGGATGCCTATCAAGAAGATAATAATAAAGAAGTTTTGTTATTAGCCTTGAGAAATTTAGCCCAGGCTCAAGAAGGGGGAATTGCCTCTGTTGCTGACAAAGCTAACATGAATCGAGAGGCGCTGTATCGAACGCTCTCCGCGAGAGGTAATCCAACCCTCAATAACGTCGGGAGAATATTTAATGCCCTGGGTTTTCATTTGGTCGCCAAATTAAGTTAAGGCAGCCTTCTGTTTCTATACCCCCTTTGGGATTCACGCCTCCCTATGCTAGCCTCTGCGCCACTTTCCATGACCCCCATTTCTAGGTGGCGCTTTGCATCCCATCCGGCGTTTTATATTTGTATTTATTTTGTGGCCATTGAGTTTTTTAATTTTAATTCTGGGGATTATTTTTTCTGGGATTTTTATTCTTTATCAAACCGGCGTTTTAGAATCCTGGGTGAAGCATCATTTTAAAGATCGACTTTCATATTCTTATTCTCATACCAGCTGGCATGACTGGGATCCTGACATTAATTTAAAAAATTTAAATTTAATATCGCCGACAACACATCAATCTATTTTAAAAATTCAACAAATTAATCTTCAAATTAATCTTTTAAAATCCCTATGGCACTGGGATTTAGTCACTGATCAATTGCAAATATCAGGCATGGAAGCGCATTTTTTTAAAACGTCAGATGGTCATTGGTCTAGTGTGCGCCTAAGTTCTAGCAAATCCTGGACGCCGAGAGATTTTCTAATCTGGCTCTTGCGTCAGAAAGATCTGTCGATTAATCAAGTGAATTTATATTTTCCAGGGGTGACTTACTCAGAGCTCAATCTTTCTTGGACCGCCTTGTCTCAAAATTATAAAAATAATTTAAAGCCTCCAATTTTAGGGCATGTGTTAGATTTTAAATTTAATTTTATTAATCCATTAGCCCCAGAAAAGCCCCCTAATACTTTTAATTTAAATATCATTTGGACGCGTCAAGATTTGCTGACTAGTCAAGCAGCTTGGTTGGATCATTTAAGTACGGTCTGGGCCCATTTGAAATCTTTAAGTCCTTATTATCATCTCATTGCTCACTCTGATTTTAATTTTAATCTTGCGCTTCATGGAGAGGATTTATCTTCTCTTTTTGTACCCTTAATGTCCGAAAATTTTCCTGTCGTCTCTCAGCTAAATTCTTTGGGTGGGGATTTTGTTTTGTCAGGAGATCTTTCTCAGGGTGTGTTAAAAAATTTAAATTTAAAATCTAGCTTGCAGCATTTGGTTTCAAATAATCAATCTCATTCACAAGATCTTTTAACCATTAAAAATATTGTTTTTGAAACCCAATATTCAAGCTCAAATTCAGCATCAAATCTTAATCTTTCATCAGCCAAGATTTCTCTTTTAGATCTTAACTTAGGCCCTAGTGAATTATTTTCTAAAGCTTGGCCAAGTATGAATCTTCAAGCTGAATTTAACTGGAATCTGGCGAATATTTCAGACTTGGCTCCCATGCTTTCTATTCAAGATTTAAGCGCACAAATTCATACCGATCATTTTGATTTCACATCCCAGGGCAGTGTTCAAAATATTCCGCTTGTAAAACAGGATTTTTTAAATCATAGGGGGGGCGTATTTTTTAATCTATCTGGGAATCTATCCGGTCAGAATTTAGAGCAGGTTTTACCTAGTTACTTACCTAATCATGGGCTTTCCCCCAAGCTTAAACTTTGGCTTTTAAATAATATTATTAAAGCGCCCCAAGTAAGTTCAGAGCTTAAATTACTTGGGCTACTTAAAGATTTTCCATTTGAACATTCAAACAATCCAGACGCTCAAGATCATTCTCAATTTTTAATTAAAACCAATATAAAAAATGGCCAGATTATCCCATGGGAACACTGGCCATTCATTAAAAACATGCAGGGTAGTTTTACTTTTTCTAATCAGGCTTTCAGTGCAGAAGTCTTAAGCGGCGAGAGTCTTGGGGTTTTAATTAATCATGCTGATATTTCGATTCCTAATATCATGCCGCATGTGCCCTCTGAATTTTTAATTAATTTAAATTTAAAAGCTCAAGATAATTTAGCGAGAGATTATTTATCAAAAACGCCTATTTCAGAGCAAACAACAATTTTAAATTTTCTCTCTCTCAAAAATACGTATCAGATTAAATCTCAGTTGGACTTTCCCTTAGATCAGCCAGAAGCGCCTAATCATTATCAAGCACAAATTTTATTTTTTAATAATATTTTAGGCCTAGAAAGTCTCCCTAATTTTCCTGATCCTATTAAAAATTTAAGTGGCGAAATAGATATTAATAACCAATTAATTTCGGCTAAAAATCTTTCAGGCTTATTCATGGATGAGCCCTTAAGTGCCAAAATCAGCTCGACTGCGCTTAAAAAAAATAACGATGCAGACACTAAAATTTTGATTCATGGCACCGTCAACGCAGGGAAGTTAAACTCTATTTCTTCAGTGCTTTCAAAATTGTCAGGCTTAGTGCCTTTTGATCTTTATGTTTACATTCATCCAGACTTAGTGAATCTAGAAATTAATTCAAATCTTAAAGGCCTGATTAGTTTATGGCCCAGTCCTTTTAATAAAAAATCCCAAGAGTCTTGGCCTTTATTTATTCATATTCAAAAGACAGAAGATTTAAATCCAGCTCAAAATCCAGGCCAAAATAAAAATTTATTAGCTGCACCAGTCACACATTTATTAATTAATAGCGCTCTCTCGAATCAATCTCAGCAGGATCTAGCTATTTTTACTTTGCAGGCCGTTCAAGAAAAACCCTTATCTTCCTGGCAAGTATCCAGTGGGTATTTTCAAATAGGGACCTTGCCGCCGATTCAAACAACCGTATCTTCCTTGAATACAGGCTCTTCCATAAAGCTTAACTCCTCGCCTTCAAATTCTCAGGAGGGCTCTTTACCAATCTTACCAATCAAGCTTCATATTAATTTTGATAATTTTTATTTATTAGGGAGCTTGGGTTCTCCTGATTTTAAAAATCAGGCAGATCTAAATGCTGTTCCGAACGCAGTTCCGAATTTATGGCAGATACACGTAGAAAAATTACGTACCCCAGAGCTCTTTAATCAAACAGTTCCATCTGATCAGCCTGCTGTTGTAAAAAACACGGCTAATTTAGAGGGCCAGCATGAAGATAAGGCTGAAGATAAGCCAGAGAATTTTTTAAAGTCATTTGATTTGAATCAGTTAAAATCTTTGCCCAATGTTGATTTGCATATTCAAGACTGGCAGGAAGGGGTTGGTAAAGACTCGCGGGATCTTGGTGCTTTACAGACGCTGTTTATTAAAAATCCGCAAGGTTTTGAGTTTAAAAATATTCAATGGACCAATCCTAATATTAAAATTAATGGTGAGATCTCTTGGCTAAATCACCTGTTTTTAATACAAGGCCACAGTGATGGTTCAAATTATGGGAATGTCTTAGCTCTCTTAGGGTTAGAAAATTTTCTAAGCCAAACATCCGGAACAGTGGATTTTAAATTAACTTGGCAGGGTGAAAAAAATCTAAGTGGTGTAGATTTAGTCAGTCCAGATATTCGAACGCTCAATGGCCAGGTTAAGTTTGATTTAAAAAACGGCATGCTCTCTAACGTCGATCCTGGGATGTCCAGATTTTTAGGCTTGTTTAGCTTGGATTCTTTGTCTCAAAGATTGGCTTTTAATTTTAATGACATGACCCACAAGGGCTTGGCGTTTAATACTTTAAGTGGTCAATATGATTTATCCCAGGGGATTGCAGAGACTCAAAAAGTGGAATTATCAGGACCTGCTTTAGATTTATTATTAAAAGGCAGTGTTGATTTACCCAATAAAACCATGGACCAGACGGTCTTAGTGTCTCCCCATTTAGACTCCAGTATTGCCATTGTGGCTGGGATTTTGGGTGGGCCTGTTGTGGGCTTAGTGACTTGGCTCGCAGATCATGTGTTAAGCGACACCTTGTTTAAAAATACAGGGCTGCTTTATCATCTTTATGGCCCCTGGGATCATCCGGAATTTAAGATCATAGAAAATCAAAAAACAGATCAAAAAACAGATCAAAACAATAAAAAATAAAATTATTTTAAAAAATAAAAGAGACTTTTAATTGATGTATCAACATATTTACGCCAAAAATCTAAACACTCACAAAGTGGCTGTGATCCAGATGGTCTCTTGTGGCGCAGTAGGGCCTAATTTAATCACTGCAAAATCTTTAATTCAGAAAGCCGTCGATCAGGGGGCTGGGTTGATTATTCTCCCGGAAAATTTTGCCTATGTTCCCAATCATTCAAATCTAAACTCAAATTCAAATTCAAATTCAAATTCACTTTCTTGCGTCGCAGAAATTTTAGGCGCTGGGAGAATTCAAGACTGGGCGTCCAGAATTTCTCAAGAATTAGGAATTTGGCTCGTTGCAGGGGGTTTGCCCTTAGTTTTATCTGACCAGTCTTATGCCCATGCGTCTTTATTATTTAACTCAGAGGGGAATCTTGCGGGGCATTATGAGCAGCTGCATGTCTTAGATTTTTTAAATGGCTTGGATGGTCTGGACTGCTTAGATTTAAATTTTAAAAATTATCAGGCGGGTCAAAAACCAGTGGTGATTAAAACGCCTTTTGGAAATTTAGGTTTGGCGATTGGTGAAGATTTAAGATTCCCTAGTTTATTTTTAAAGCTCAGAGAACTAGGTGCTGACATGATTTGTGTGTCTGCTGGATTCACAAGAAAGCAAGGCTTAAATCACTGGAAGCCTTTGCTACTAGCGAGAGCGATTGAAAATCAGTGCTATGTCTTAGCCGCTAATCAGGGGGGTGTGCATGATAATGGCTGCGAGACTCTGGGGTCTTCTATGATCATTAATCCTTTGGGTTTAACTCAGTCTCATGTCGACATTGGCCCTGGCCTTGCTTTGGGCGAAATAGATCTTTTACAATTGCAAATTCTGCGCGAAGAATATCCTATTTTTAATTTTCACAGAAAATTTGATTAGATTTTTATTTTTATATATTTTTTAGGAGTCTTATTAATTTGACGAATTTTTTATTTCAAGAAATAAAACAGACTCTTCTAGAGCCTTATAATTTAAATCTTAATTCTATTGAGGGTGTTTTAAGCAGCGTTTTAAATTCAAGCGTTGATTTTGCCGATTTTTATTTTCAACATGAAATCAGTGAGTCCTGGTCTTTAGAAGGCGGTTTAGTTAAATCTGGAAGTTTTAGTCTGGATCAGGGCGTCGGTGTGAGAGTGATAGAGGGCGAAAAAACAGGCTTTGCCTATGCGGACTCTCTTGATCTTGAAGCTTTAAAAATAGCCGCTAAAGCCGCTTCCGGGATTTCTTATGATTTTAAAAATAAAAATAATATTAATCATAAAAATCTAAAAAATAGTAAAAATAATTTTATTAAAAAAAATATGGATTTAAATAATTTTAAAAATTGTTATTCCCCGCTTTATCACCCGCATAACCCTATTAGTAGCCTCGAGTCTGATCAAAAAGTGGATCTATTAAAAAATATAGATGCGTATGCAAGATCCAAAGATCCCAGAATCAAAGAAGTCATGGCGTCTTTATTAGGCACTTATGAGATGGTTTTAATCATGGCGTCGGATGGGACTTTAGCTTATGACATTCGGCCCTTGGTCAGATTAAATATTACCGTCGTTGCAGAATCTGGATCGAATAGAGAGCAAGGTTTTTCAGGAGCGGGCGGACGTAAAAATTATCAAATGTTCTTAGAGCCCAGCCCTGAAAATCAAGAAAGACATACGAATAAAAATACTTGGAAAACCTTAGTCGATGAAGCCTGTGAGGTGGCTTTGATTAATCTAGGCGCCGTCGAAGCACCTGCTGGGGAAATGGATGTGGTTTTGGGCTCAGGCTGGCCTGGTGTCTTACTCCATGAGGCTTTTGGGCATGGCCTAGAGGGCGATTTTAATCGAAAAGGGACGTCCACTTTTCATGATCTCATGGGCCAAAAAGTGGCGTCTGATTTATGTACCATAGTGGACGACGGGACCATTAAAGATGCTCGCGGATCTTTGTCTATTGATGACGAAGGAACGCCGACTCAGTGTACTGTTTTAGTCGAAAAGGGTGTTTTGAAAAATTACATGCAAGATAAACACAATGCGAGCTTGATGGGTGTTAAATCTACGGGCAATGGCCGTCGTGAATCTTATGCGCACTTAGTTATGCCCCGAATGACCAATACTTATTTATTGCCCGGGGAACATAGCCCGGAAGAAATTATCGGATCAGTCAAAAATGGTTTATATGCGAAGAATTTTTCAGGTGGTGCGGTTGATATCACTTCTGGGAAATTTGTCTTTGTTGCGAATGAAGCTTTTTTAATTCAAAACGGAAAAATAACGCATCCTGTTAAAGGCGCGACTTTAATCGGCGATGGGCCTTCAGCTTTACTTAAAGTATCCATGCTGGGGAATGATTTAAAACTGGATCCAGGTATTGGAATCTGTGGCAAGGATGGTCAATCTGTTCCCGTCGGCGTCGGTCAGCCGACTTTGAGAATTAATGGCTTAACAGTCGGTGGGACGGGAGCTTTAGAAGATATCGAAGAAGATTAAAAAATAAAAATAAAAATAAAAATAAAAATAAAAATAAAATAAATGTCAGGAGTTGCTAAATGTCAGGAAGAGCAAGTGATTTAACCTGGGCTGATCCGCCTGGAAGCATTAATGAGTGGGTGCCTTTGGGTGATGAGTCTCATGATTATTTTTTAGAGTATGTCCAATCGCGGTGTAAAAAGAGAACACCATTCCCATCAGCGCCTGTTGTATTTCCCGATGGTCGTCAAAGGCAAACGGCTTTGGCGCGTGTTTTTAAATTCAGACCGAGAGACGGTGCTTGGCTCACGAAACTTAAAGTTTTAGATCTCAGTAAAAAAAATACGGAGAGTGATTTTCCTCGTTCGAGCTATCCCAAGCAGGGATCCTATGGTGTTGTTTTAGACTCTCAGAGACATCCTGGGGAGCTGATCAAAAAAATAGGTTTTTTTGATCCAATGGATGCACATTTTGACATTCTTGCTTTGATGGCGCGTGAGGTTGCCGTTTTTGCACAGCAATATGCTGATTTTCCACTCAGGCCTGATTTTCCTGGGTATCGCTTATATGCCTATGCGCTGAATGCTAAGGGGAGAGCTCCTATGATGCATGGCCTGTGGGAGCAAAGTTGTAATGTCCGCTTTGGGCAAAGTTAAAATGTCCGCTTTCAATAACGAGGCGGGATTTAATTTTGAATACGAAAGCGAGGACATGGCTTATGAGCCAGGAAGAAATCG
>Ga0214919_10008020_pt1 | contig 14081 bp, 6 predicted proteins | sample LL1503_MetaG_FD_177994 | JGI IMG/M metagenome (GOLD analysis project Ga0214919, IMG submission 177994) | Freshwater microbial communities from Lake Lanier, Atlanta, Georgia, United States - LL-1503 | ecosystem: Environmental > Aquatic > Freshwater > Lake | place: USA: Georgia | collected 2015-03-15
GGGTATTAGTGTCATGCTTTGCATAACTATCTAATAGGGTATTAGTGTCATGCTTTGCATAACTATCTAATAGGGTATTAGTGTCATGCTTTGCATAACTATCTAATAGGGTATTATATTTATTCATTAAATTTACATATTCTTGACTTGCTATTATTTTAATTAAATTATCATTATTTATATATTTATTAAATAACTTTTGATAGTCTTTGGTTTGTTTTATTGTCCGAATTCTAAATTGTCCATCAAAAACATTTTCAGTTTTATAATAAAAATGATTTACTGATATTAGATTACATAGATATTCTGTATCCATTTTATTTAAACAATCAAAATTTATATCTAAAATATTTGCCCAATATTTTGCATATTTATTAATATCCATATGTATAATTTGTTTAATAGAATTAAATAATATTTGTTCACAATATTGCATATTTTTATAACCTTCTTTTGTTAATTTTAATGTAATAATAAATATACCTTCATGATTTAATTCTGTTAAAATACCAATTAAATAACCTAAATTTTTAAGATGAAAATATAAAGATTTTTCTGACTTGGAAGTTAATATCAAATCAAATATTCTAAAATCTTTTGAATCTAAATAATCAGTTTGTACTGGTATTTCATAATAATATGATATTTCATATTTATTAGTAAATGTTTTCATATGTATGGTTTTTCCTTTATTTTTACTATAAAATGGTTTTTCTATTATTAATTTATTTTCAGGGCTCTCTTTTATTTTTCCAAAAGTTTTATCAATAATATCAAATAATTCTTTGTGTGATTTAGATGATGCAATACATATTGAGATATTATTTGATGTATAGTATTTATTATAAAATTCTATAACTTTCTCTCTAATATTTGGTTTATTTAATGTATTTAATGATCCTGTCATAAATGTATTAATTGGCGAATCATCATTAGCTAAATCTAATGATAATTGAAATTGTTTCCACATGTCATTATTAATATTTTTATGGTGTTCACTATCAACAGCATTTATTTCTCGATTAATTGAATTAGAATCAAATAATGGATCTATAAAAAATCTACTAAAAATATCAATTATTTCTTGTAATCCATAATCAAAAACATTAAAAAAATAAACAGTTTCATGTGTATCTGTATATGCATTAGAACTACCACCTAACTCATTTAATTTTTCAAAATAGTAATTTTCATTAGGATATTTTGCACTACCCATAAATAACATATGTTCAAGAAAATGAGCCAATCCATTAAAATCTCTAGGATTTGAATACGATCCAACATTTACTGATACAGATACAAATGATTTTTCAAGTGATTTGTCATTAATTAATACATATTTTATGCCGTTTTTTAAAGTTTTGCCAACAAATTTTCTTGTATCAAATTTAGGTTTATTTATTAATATCATTATAATATTAATAAAGAATTTAAATTAAATTAATTGAATATTATCTAGATTTGAAAAGCTAGCCAATTTTTCAGATAACATTGGATGGATTTTATCAAATGATAAATCCATACATTCACTATTGATTTTAATATTTTTTGATATTGAGTTTGCTTTTATTAATGCATCATCCCATTCTTTAAAAAAAATATTTATATCGATATTTCTATAATTAAAATTATATACATTATTATTATCAATCCATAAATTATCTATATTTTTAATTTCTTTTGCTATTATTGAAATTTCAGATGGTAACTTATAAGCAAATAAAAATGGTGTTATTAATAAATGATGATTAATTGAATTAAAATATCTTTTATGATCAATATTTTCAATCTTAATTTCTTTTAACCATCTTTTAGTAATTGTATTTGTTGTATTTGTATTTTCTTCATCTATATTATTAATAAAATTTATTATATTATCTAATGATGGAACATTGTAATTATTATAAAATGTAATATTATTAGTGTGAAATTTTTTCATATTTCCAAATTGTGTAATAATTAAATGATACATTTTTTTAAGATAATCATTAGGATTAGATTTTGTATTTATAGTAAGAGAATTAATAATCTGTAAATGTGAATAAATATCATGATAATTATTATATATACTATATTTTTTATTTAAATTTATATTCGATAAATTGACAACATAATTATATAAATCTTGATATGGATCATCCGCAATATTAATAGATTTTGTATAAATTATCAGACCATTAAATTCTATTTCACAATAATCAATATTATCTTCAATTAGTTGTACTGAATCATTAAATATTTTTTTTTGAATATCTGTAAAATTAAATATAGATAAATTTAAATAATCGTCTGGATTGTCTATATTTACATTATATATTTTTCTCAAATCACCATCATCTAAAATATCAAATTCTTGTTTATTCATTTGTTGTAGCTGAATACTTTTATAAATAATAAATTTTTTAAGAAATATAATAATTAAATCATAATTTAATTTTAATTTATCAACCAATAAATTCACAAAATTAATATTCACTTTAAAAAATCTTTGTAAAATTATTCTCGCAATATTTTGTTCTTTTGTTTCATTTATCTTTTCTAAAACAAGTTTTAAATTATCAATATCGACAGATATATATAATTTTTTTATATTTATAATATTATTTTTATTTAATGCCTGATAATGATTTTTAATAAAAAATTCTAAACCTAATTCAGGACCAATTTCAACAGATTGTGGTAAGTGATCATTACCAAAAAAATAAAATAATAAACATAAATCCCATATAATTTTATAATTTATTGTTTTAATATTATTTATACTATTATATAAATCTAATATGTTTTTAATAATTAAATTTGCTTCTAATATTTGAATATATCCAACAGAATTATATTTTTTAATATATTTTGCAACTGTAAAGTTAATATCTTTATTAATTATTTTATAATATGATTGTTGTACTAAAATTTGATGTATTAAATCAGAATCAGTTGTATGAATACAATAATCACCTGTTATTTCTTCATTAGCAATGTATTTAAATATTTTTAAATCAGATTCTCCATGTTCTTGAGCACTACTAATATATATTTTAATTTTAGGAAAGTGTTTAAACATTCTAATTTTAATAAATGATTCAATTTGTTTAATAAAATTTGATGAAGGACCTATAGATTTATCTAATGTAAATCTATTTTTAATCCATCTAAAATAATCAAATATTAAAGTATCAGTTTCTGGTTTTATATTATCTGAATATTTTTTACTCAGATTATCACATAATTTTTTATTATTAGTTTCCAAGTTATCAAAATATAATTTAAATATTCTTTTTTTTTCACTAGATTCTAAAAATGTATTAATACGTCGTCTTCGTTGTTCAATTATTTTCGATAAAGATGGTATTCCGTCAAAAAATATTAATAATGATTGGATAAAATTAATATCATGAATTTTGTCTATCATATCTAACATAACATTAACAGTTTTATCATAAATAACTAATTCAATAACTGATATGTATTCTGTATTATTTACATTATCTATATTATCTATATTATCTATATTATCTAAATTATCTACATTATCTATATTATCTATATTATCTACATTATCTGTGTTATCTGTGTTGTCTGTGTTATCTATATTATCTGTATTATTTATAGTATCTGTGTTATTTATAGTATTTATAGTATTAAAATTATCTATACTATTAACAGTATTTAAATGATTAACAGTATTTAAATGATTAACATTATTTAAATGATTAACATTATTAATATTATCTGATAATATTGTTTTACTTGTTATAAATGATATAAATTGTTGTATTATTTCATCATCATTAAAACCATTAAATAATAAATTAATATTATTATAATAAGGTTTCCAATGTGGTTGATTTAATATTAAATCAAGTTGTTCTTCTAAAAGTTCAATATTTTCACATATAAATGGTAAACATAAAATAATTTTTATTATATCATTAATTTCATTTTCGATATTAATAAGTTCTTGATATATAAGAAAAGTTAAATCAAAAACAATATGATTAGAAATTATCTTTCTATAATTATTGTTAATATTTATTTCCTCAATACCGTCGTTATTAATAGATTTTGAAATAAAATTCGCAAATCTATCAAGACCCATATTTTTTTATATTAAATATTAAATTCAATTATGCTCTAAATGAAATTTATTAATTATTTTCTCTAATTAATTTATGAATTTCCCACATTACTTTACAATCTATTTCATTATAATAAATGATTTCTTTCATAACATCTTCATTATTAATTATATAATTGGTATTGGTTATATTTTTATCATATAAATTATTTGCTAGTATCATTGCATTTAATCCATTTGAACATGCACTTGATGTATCCCATACCGAGTTTATAAGATTATGGTTTTTTAATGCTTTAGCAATTGATTTTAATGAAAAATCAAAAGCATTTTTAACTGTTACTGGTTCTTGTATAAATACTTTATTCAAATCATAAAATGATATATGTGAATCATTTATTATCATATCAGAATGTCTTGACTTAAATTTATTATATGCACATACTTCAGCAAATGACCAATGATACATTTTTGCTTTAGTTTTATTTTCTTGAATTAATATGTCTGATATATATTTCATAAATTCATTAAACATTATTCTTTCTGATTCAATAGTTTTTCTTTTCATTAAAAATGTTTTAAATATCCATTCATTATTTTTAATGTATCCTATACCAATCATAAAAATGTATTGATTCAAATCATAAGATATTAAACCGTCTTTTATAATTGACCCAAAATTAGAATTTAATGTTTCAAAGTCCAAATAAAATTCTAATACATTAGTTTGTGGATGATGCCAATTTAGCCTATCATATTTAATAATAGATGGTCTAATCAAGTCAGTATTTTGACGATTAATATTTAAAATAGCATCAACTGTTGATGCTATTTTTCCAGGATTAAAGCCCATATTTTTTGATGTACAATTAACATCATCCCAACTATAAACGCTATTTGCATGCGCGCATTGTCTTTTTTTAATCCCACAATACCATATATTTGTAATTTCACAAATATGATTATTTAATTCTTGTTTAAGTTTATGATATTGACTATCTTTTTCATTTTTCATATTTGGATAAAGTTCACTTCTACATGGTATTGGTAATAATGACCAATTACAACCTTCATTTCTTAATGTTATAATCCATTGAACAGCATTCTTTGTTTGTTGAATATAATCTGAATCAATATTATTGTAATCAATTGTACCTAATTTATTCAAAAAATTTGTTTCTTCATACTTAATTTTACAACATTCATGTGTATATTTTTTACCCCATATATATGCCTTATTAATATTAATACCCAATACTTTATTAAGTGCAACAGTATAAATACATAATTGGCCTTTATATACCGGAATACTTTCAGAATTTAATATATGAATTCCATCAGATCTTAATGGAATATTTGAATGTTTAATATCAATAATTTTATAATGATAATTAACATTTAAATTTGGTGATCGTAATTTAGATTCTTCGTCTGAAACAATATTATAACCCATTAATTTATTTATATAATCTGATCGTACAATTAAATCAGGAATACCAAATGTATTATTTTCATAATCATGTAACACCCCTTGATATATTATAGGTACGCCTTTTTTCATTAGGTTAACAGTTTCTTGAAATTTTTCTATTTTTCTACTATCAGTAAAATCTGCAACTTTAATAATTTTATGAGATTTTTTAATTAGCTCTATAAGTTCGTTTTCAAATTCAATACCAGATTCCATTATATGTTTTGTAAAAATATCAATATTATTATTAAAATTTGTTTTAGATTTTGTTTTAGATTTTATAGTACGCAATGGAACATCATGTAGTGAATTAATATTATATTCTTTTAAAAAATCAAGTAATGGATCATTTAACATATAATTCCTAACTGTTGATGCTGAAACCATTTGACTCCAATCTATAACTAATTCACTGTCTTTTTTTATTCTTTTATTATTTTTAGAACATATAGTTTCAGAATATAATCGTTTTTTATTAATTTGTTTGGGTTGATCATTTATATATTTTAAGGAATTAGCTAATATTGTTCGTCTTTTATATCTTATATTTCTAGAAGGTTTATTTAATTTTGAAACTGTTTGTTGTTCAATTGTTAGATTTTTAACAAGATAATAAACATTGTTTATATTTTCAATTAATATATAATTAGTTTTATCAGTTGGTAATATAGTTGATGTTATAATATCAAAATTTAATTGTTTAAAATTATGTTTATTTAATTCAGATAATGGCTTAATTATATCTTTACAATTTTCATCATTCTTTAAATTTATAAAATAGAGTTCACCTGTTTTTTTACATATAAACCAATAATAACAATTTAATGATTCATCAAGTAGATTTAAATTTAAAAGATCAACATTATAAGTATTAGAAAAAAATACTGCTACTTTTAATGATAATATATCATTTGTTTTATAATTATTATCCAATTTATTGTAAGACCATTCTTTAATGATTTGTTCTTTATCCATTTTTATATATTTAACTATAATTAATAATAATTGTTGTTTATATCAATTTTTTATATATTAGTCATAAAAAATACAATTTAATTCTATTAAATATATTAAAATTTAATCTAATTATTTAATATTTTTTTTCTCATTTAAATTAAAATGTCAAATGGGCCAATATTGGAACTTGTTGCAAAAGGAATACAAGATGAAGATTTAATTGATATAAATAATAGCACACCATTATTTAATTATAATATTAATAAAAAAAATAAATATACAAAAGGTGATACAATGTTTTATCCACTAGGAAATAAAAACTGGGGGAATACATTAAGATTTAATATTGAAAAAAAAGGTGACTTATTATATGGATTATATATTAAAATTATGTTACCAAAGTTATCAATTAATAATTTGATAAAGCCAAATGATGGTTTGAATGATGATTTTGATGAAACAAATGCATCTAGTAAATATAGAGTAATGTACACTGATTATGTTGGTAATGTTATTATTGAAAAAGTTAGTTTATATATAAATGGATTATTAATTGATGAATTATACGGTGATTATATGCAGGTTTATTCTGATTTATATATATCAGATTGGAATCGTAAAGCAATGTTGGGTTTAGACGATATATTAAATAAACCGAATCTTAAAATAGATTCAGAATCAATATATGTTCCTTTAAAATTTTGGTTTTGTACAGATTTGACAAAACCATTACCAGTAATTGCTTTACAAGATTCAGAAATTTATATTAATGTTACATTAAAAAATTTTCACGATTGTATATCTGTATTGGAAATAATTAATGGTAAATTATATCATTCAGATATTAAACATAATATTGTTCCAATTGAAGAAATTAGTTTATTAGGATGTTTTTATTATGTTGATTTAGAAGAAAGAAAAAAATTAGCATCAACCGAGTATGAAATATTAATTACACAAACACAAATGCGATCTCAAGAAATGTCAACAAATGTAACTATGGATATTGATTTTAATAATGTTGTTAAAGATATATTCTTTTTTATCCAACCGTTAAAACATATTAAATATGGAGAATTTTTTAATTGGTCGTCTAAAATGAATTATATACCGGTTGATTTATTTAAAAATAATATAAATGATAATGATTTAAAATTATGGGATTACGAACCATCACGTCATTTATTAGTTAAAGCAAGAATGTTATTTAATGGTATCGAAAGAATAGAATGGCGAGATTATAAATATTTTCACTTTATGCAAAATCATGAAAATTATCAAAAATCATTAGATTCGTATATTTACATGTATTCATTTAATATTAATCCAATACATAATAATAATTATTCAGGATGTAATTTTTCACGTATATCAAATTCACAACTACAAATAATTGCACAAACAAATAATTTTTATATTAATAATACAACAAAATATCCATCATATGATATATTTATTTTAAAATGTTATGCAACAAATTATAATATTTTAGTAATTAAAAATGGCATATGTGGATTGAAATATTCAATATAAGTAAAATATTATAATAAAATTTGATTTTTTAATATAATATTCAATATATTTCAATTATTAATGGATATTTCTAAAGGAACAATTAGAATTGAAAACAAACAAAATATACTACCATCAGATATTAAAGCAATTGGTCTTGGTATAGATGGTTTAGTTATTATTAAATATAAGATTGCTAATAATATACATTATATTCAATATTTGCCAGATCGTAAACTTCAAACATATGTATTTTTTGAATTATTAAATAATTCACCATTATGGTCAATATTATATGATATTATACCACATGTTGGATGGAATGCAAGTATTTTTTATTTTGATATTAAATTTATACTTAAAATTGATACTACACTAATTAATAATTATATTGATACATCACTAGGATTAAATTATATTATAAGTGAAATGTATTATTCATCACCTAATTTTACAGATACTGATTTTACAAATAAAAGTGTAATACCGGATTTTGAACCTATTAAACCACCAAAAGACTTTAAAATAAAATTATACGATTACCAACAAAGAACATTAGCTAAAATGTTGCAAATGGAAAATAATCAAACTAATTTTACATTTAATTACACTTTTAATATTAATTTTAAAGGTATCGACATATTATATGATCCAGTATCAAACTGTAGAGCAAATAAAAAATTAACATTTAAAATTAATACAACAGGTGGTATATTATCTGATGAAATGGGATTAGGAAAAACTATTAGTTCAATTGCATTAATTGTATCAAATCCAGCACCAAAAGACATACCAAATACAAAATTATCAACTATATCAAATATAGATAAAATTAATTCACGTGCAACAGTTATATTGTGTCCATCTCATTTAACTAAACAATGGGAATCTGAAATTAATAGATGTAATTCAAATTTAAAAATATTAACTATTTTGTCAAAGAATGATTATAATGGCCTTACAAATAGTGATTTTATTGATTCTGATATTATTATTACATCTCATCAATTTATAATGAATTTTAAATTTTATCCAACATTATACTATCAATCATGTACTGCATCCAGTTTCAATTTTGAAGATAGAAATACAATAGTAAAACAATATTTAAGTGATACAATTACAAAAATTGGGTTTCCAGAAATAAAAAAATTAGAAAATCCAATATTTGAATTTTTTAATTTTCATCGATTAATTTTAGATGAAGGTCATGAAATTTTTGGCGAGTTATTAGGTACTGTTTCACTTGGTCGTTTTATGAGTCGATGGGTATCAAACATTGATGCTAATTTTTACTGGTATGTATCAGGAACACCATTTATTAATTATACTGGTGTAAAAAATTGTGCAAAATTTATTAATCTTAAATTAGAAGATACAGAACGTGATTTAGTATTTGATTATTCAAATACAGATACTGAATTATATTATCAACGTAATACACATTCTTATATTTATCCACGTAATTCAAACTTTTTAATGAGCTTTATGAATAAAGAATATATTTGGAATAACATTATGAATAAAATATGTATTAGACACCGTAAAATAGATGTTGAATCACAAATTAAAATTCCTGGTTATCAAGAAAATATAGTTTGGTTACGATTTACTGATATTGAACGTCAATTATATGATGTGAAAAAAGGTAAAGTATCTAATCAATATTTACAACAATTATGTTGTCATCCTTTGATTATTGATTCTGTTAAAAAAATTTTTGGAAATGTTGAAGTTGATTTGTCTGTAATGCAAGATAAATTAATTGAACATCATAAAAATAATTATGAAATATATAAAATTAAATTATCAAAACTAGATTCAACACAAAGAGAATATAATATGTTGAAAAAAATGTATGAAACTCAAATGTCTGAATCAAAATATCTTTTTACAATATTAGAGAAAATGAAACAACCTGATATTATTAACAATGAAAGTTGTTCAATTTGTATGGATAATTTAGTTAATCCAACATTAACAACATGCGGACATTTATTTTGTTATGAATGTCTAAAAATGTGTTTGGATGACAAAAAAAGATGCCCAATGTGTAAGACTGATTTAACTGGTAAAGATCTACTTGTTATGAATATGAAAAAAGAAAAAATTATAGAAGAAACAAATCCACTTATCCAAAAATATGGATCAAAATTAGGAAAACTTGTATCAATCATTCGTCACTTAGTTGCACAAGATAAAACACGTATTATTGTATTTTCTCAATGGGATGATATGTTAAGTCTTGTTGGTAAAACTCTTGCTGAAAATGAAATTGAAAATTGTTTTGTGAAAGGTAATGTATGGTCACGAAATTCTGCAATTCGTAAATTTAAAGCTGGAAAAAATGATAGTGGTATTGATAATAAAGTTATTATGTTAAGTCTTAAAAATGCTGCATCAGGAACAAATTTAACAGAAGCAACACATATATTTTTTATTGAACCTATTAATACTTCTAGAGAAGAATCAAAAGTTATTGAATGTCAAGCAATTGCAAGAGCATGTAGAATTGGTCAAAAAAGAAAAATAATGTTATTACGAATTTTAATCGAGAATTCTATAGAAGAAGAAATATATCGTAAAAATTATGATAAAGATGTTATAGTATCATTTGAAGAACAAAATTATATGATTGAAGAAACTGATACAGACTTAGACTTGGAATTAGAAAATATTAAAATAATTAAACCAAAAGTTAAACGGGTTACAAGATCAAAGAAAGTAAATATAGATATTGAAGTGTAAATTTTTAATATCTCATATAATATAATGGAAGATCATAAATATAAATATTTAAAATATAAAAAAAAATATTAAATGTTGGTTAAAAAACAAAAAAAATTAAACAATACAAATAATTATAAAATATTTTTAGGTGGTGGTAGTATAGGTATTGGTAGTAAAGTAAAAACTATACCTAATTCGGGATCGCTAGAAAATATGTCAAATCAATGTTTTTGGATATCTATATTAGACTACTTGCAATCACATGGTCATGAAAAACTAACACTACGTGAATTAAGAAAACAAGCTGGATTAGATTCAAAAACAGAGCGTATGATGTTTGATACTAATTATTTAATTAATGAAGGTAATGAAAACATACCAATTTTTTTTAACGCTGCAAATACAATAGCACGTTTGTATAAGATACAAATAGAAGTATATTCAGTTAATCGTGAAGGAAAAGTTCTTAATCAACGGGATAAGATTGGTACAAGTATAAATATTGTTCCGATTGCCCAATTTGGTTTACAACATTTTGAATTAATTGATAAAGATGGTAAAACTTTTATACCAGCTGTTCCTATCAATGGTAAATTAACTACTACTACAGATATTGATCAACAATATAAACAATTATATATAGAATTAAATGAAAATTTAGGTATGATGGAATTTTTTAATGATCATTTAAAACAAGTTAAAGAAAAATATAATAATAGTATTACAAATAAAAATCATATTTTAAATTCAGATGATATAACACCACAAGAAAAAATTCAGATTGTATCTCATATTGACAAAGAAATAAATAATACAGTAACAACAATAAATAATATAGAAAAGAAAATTACAGATTATCAAAACAGTAATTTATCAATTAATCATATTATTAATGAATCTAAATGTAATTCATCGTCAACAGTAACACAAGAACAACAGCCATCTAAAACGTTTTTTAATTGGGATCCATCATCGTCAACAGTAACACGACAACCACAATCATCGTCAACAGTAACACGACAACCACATCCATCTGAAACGTTTTTTAATTGGGACCCATCATCGTCAACAGTAACACGACAACCACAGCCATCTGAAACGTTTTTTAATTGGGACCCATCATCGTCAACAGTAACACGACAACCACAATCATCGTCAACAGTAACACGACAACCATAATCATCGTCAACAGTAACACGACAACCGCAATCATCGTCAACAGTAACACGACAACCACAGCCATCTGATTTTTAATTGTGACCCATCATCGTCAACAGTAACACGACAACCACAATCATCATCAACAGTAACACGACAACCACAATCATCATCAACAGAAACACGACAACCACAGTCATTTAAAATGTTTTTTAATGATGACTAGTAGCACAATATTAATCTCTTTAATATATTCATTTATTTAGTTAATTATGAGCGTTTGATAAAAATATAATTTAAATTGTAAATATATGGAAGAAATTTTTATTAATATTGATTCAAAATATCGAGATCAAAATTTATATCCTAATGATGCAAAATTTAAAATTAATTTAGAAAACACTTTAAAAAATATTGGATCTATAACAATTAGTAGTTTAGAAATTAATAACAGTATAAATTTTGTTAGCTCTACTAAAGAAAATAATTATATTACTATACATTTACCAAATAAAATAAATGATCCAGAAGGTACTCAGATTGTATTAAATGATGGAATATTACACACAATATCATCAATACAAAGTAATTTCAATGATAAAATAAATAGTGTATTTAATTCTAATATATCATTACAAAAATTATCATATAATAATAAACCATTTGCTGAAAAATATTTTTATATATTTTATTTAAATAATTCAATAGATATAATTATTGATTATAATGTTATTAATTCAAGTTTATCTAATACAAAAACATTAACAATCAACGAAGGATGGTGTAGTATATATGGATTAGTTATACAAATACAAAATTTTATTATTGAAATTAATAATATAAAGAAAATTAGATATTTTAAAGTTAATGAGATTATATTAAAAATTTTTGATCGTAGATTTAGAGCAAAACCACAACAAGATACAACTTTTCCTACCGCTATTGATTGTGTACGCTTTGATACAATATCCGAATATCAAAGTATTAATAGTGTAAATTTAAATTTAACTAGTCAATTAAATAGTCTTAAAGAACAAATATACAAACATTATATTTATGATACTACAACTTTTATACCATCAAAAGTATTATTACCTTCACCTGGTATTTTAGATAATTTACTTTCAAATAATTTTGTAATGCCTATAAATTATTATAATAATAATCCTAGTATATATTTAAATACATCATCTTTATATCATATTAATAATAATAGTAGTATACCATTTAATGAATCTATACAATTATATAACTTATCTTTATCTATAGACACTACAGGGACACAGTTGTTTTTTAATAATTCTTTTACAGATATATTATCATCAGACTATTTAGGAGATTTTACAGATATATCAACAACAGATATATCAACAATAGATGATTTAGGAAATTATTTTTATTATAGTACAAATGATAAAAAATGGATTAGTCTGACAAAATTATTAAATCGTAGTTATTTAAGAACTAATAATTTTATTACAGATATTGAATATAATAATCCATCATATATTACATCATTGTATAAAGATATACCTGAATATGAAATTGATTTTAATACAAGTAAAAATTTAGAAAATCCTGTTAAAGATGGAATTGTTAATGTTAAAAAAATAGAATATCCATCAATTGGTTATTATATGGGATATAAACCAAATATGCTAAATGATAAAAATAGATTTTTAAAAACAAGTAAAATAAATAATACTAATAGAATAATACAAACAGATAAAAAATTTGATACATTCGGTGATAATTATATATTTATAAAAATTAATAATTGGGGATATATTGATTTTTTTGGAGAACAATATATGGCAAAAATATTATTATCATCATGTTTAAGTAATCAAAAAATAGATACTTTTGTAAATCAAAATTATATATTTAGACAACCTATTAATATTTATAAACTCGATATTGAACTAGTTGATTATTTAGGCAATACTTTAGATATAATAGGAAGTAGTTTTTCATGTAGTTTACAATTTAAACATTTTATTAGTTCAGATAAAAAAGAATTATCTGAAAAACAAGCCCGAATATTTAATTATTAGACGTGTTTATAATAAACTCTTTTAATTAGTGTTTATTATAACCTCATTTAAAAAAAAATTAATACGTTTTTAAATTATTTTAAAAAATTTACATTTTTAATGGTAAAAAATATTAATGTAAAAT
>Ga0214919_10008021_pt1 | contig 14077 bp, 9 predicted proteins | sample LL1503_MetaG_FD_177994 | JGI IMG/M metagenome (GOLD analysis project Ga0214919, IMG submission 177994) | Freshwater microbial communities from Lake Lanier, Atlanta, Georgia, United States - LL-1503 | ecosystem: Environmental > Aquatic > Freshwater > Lake | place: USA: Georgia | collected 2015-03-15
GAAAGCGGTCAGCCATGTCGTCCAAATCCTTTGAATTCAACGCTTCCAACTTGGAAGCCTGGCAAAAAGCAGCGATCAAGTCGGCCCCCGGTGGCGACGTGGGCGCGCTGAGCTGGAAGACGCCCGACGGCATCATCGTCAAGCCCCTTTACACAGCCGCTGACACCAACAACTTGCCTTACGCCAACACGCTGCCTGGGTTTGAGCCGTTCCTGCGCGGGCATCAGGCCACCATGTATGCGGTGCGCCCCTGGACGATCCGCCAATATGCCGGTTTTTCCACCGCCGAAGAGTCGAACGCTTTTTACCGCAAGGCGCTGGCCGCTGGCGGGCAGGGCGTGTCGGTCGCCTTTGACTTGGCCACCCACCGGGGTTACGACTCGGACCACCCCCGCGTCGAGGGCGATGTGGGCAAGGCCGGGGTGGCGATTGACTCGGTCGAGGACATGAAGATTTTGTTCAACGAGATTCCCCTGGACAAAGTCAGTGTCTCCATGACCATGAACGGCGCCGTGCTCCCGGTGCTTGCCGGTTATGTGGTCGCCGCCGAAGAACAGGGCGTGAGCCAGGACAAACTCTCTGGAACGATTCAGAACGACATTCTGAAAGAGTTCATGGTGCGCAACACCTACATCTACCCGCCCGAGCCGTCGATGAAGATCATTGGCGACATCATCGAGTACACGGCCAAGCACATGCCCAAGTTCAACTCGATCTCGATTTCGGGCTACCACATGCAAGAAGCTGGCGCGAACCAGGCACTCGAGATGGCGTTTACCTTGGCCGATGGTAAAGAATATGTGAAGACCGCGATTGCCAAGGGGATGGACGTGGACGATTTTGCGGGTCGTCTGTCTTTCTTTTGGGCAGTGGGCATGAACTTCTATTTGGAAATCGCCAAGATGCGTGCCGCCCGTTTGCTGTGGTGCCGCATCATGAAAGGCTTTGATGCCAAGAACCCCAAGAGCCTGATGCTGCGCACGCACAGCCAAACCTCGGGCTGGTCGCTGACCGAGCAAGACCCTTACAACAACGTGGTGCGCACCACCATTGAAGCCATGGCGGCGGTGTTTGGCGGCACCCAGTCATTGCACACCAACTCGTTTGACGAGGCCATTGCCCTGCCCACCGAGTTCAGTTCGCGCATTGCCCGCAACACGCAACTCATCATTCAAGAAGAAACCCACATCACCAACGTGATCGACCCCTGGGCCGGCTCCTACATGATGGAGTCGCTGACGCAAGAAATGGCCGACAAAGCCTGGGCCATCATCGAAGAAGTGGAAGCCATGGGTGGCATGACCAAAGCCGTGGACAGCGGCTGGGCCAAGCTCAAAATTGAAGCCGCTGCCGCTGAAAAGCAGGCGCGCATCGACTCGGGCAAGGACGTCATTGTGGGCGTCAACAAATACAAGCTGGACCAAGAGGATCCTATTGAAACCCGTGACATTGACAACGTGGCTGTGCGCGATGGTCAGATCACTCGGCTTAAAAAGATCAAAGCCAAGCGAGATTCTGCCAAAGTGGATGCATCTCTCGCAGCTCTCACGGCATCGGCCGAATCCGGTCAAGGCAACTTGCTCGAGTTGACGATTCAAGCCATGCGCTTGCGCGCCACAGTGGGCGAAGTCTCTGATGCTTTGGAAAAAGTGTTTGGCCGCCACCGTGCTGATACCCAAAAGGTCACTGGCGTTTACGCTGCAGCTTATGACTCCGCCGAGGGTTGGGAACAACTGCAAAGTGAAATTGCCGCATTTGGCGACCAGCACGGCCGTCGGCCCCGCGTGATGATTGCCAAGTTGGGCCAGGACGGCCACGACCGCGGTGCCAAAGTGGTGGCCACCGCCTATGCCGATTTGGGCTTTGACGTGGACATGGGGCCACTGTTCCAGACGCCCGAAGAATGCGCCCGCCAAGCGATTGAAAACGACGTGCACGCCGTGGGCGTCTCCACGCTGGCGGCCGGTCACAAGACCCTGGTGCCCGCCATCATTGCCGAACTCAAGAAGCAGGGCGCGGACGACATCATTGTCTTCGTGGGTGGCGTGATCCCGCGCCAAGACTACGAGATGCTGTATGACGCAGGTGTCAAAGGCATCTATGGCCCAGGCACACCGATCCCGGCCAGTGCCAAGGATGTGCTGGAGCAGATCAAAAAGGCGTCAGTCTGAATTTTTGTGATACAGTAATACGGTATTACAATCCACACAAGGAGTCTGTCATGGCTGTTTCTGTTCGACTGGAGCCCCTGCTTGAAAAAGAGCTTGAACTCACTGCCAAACGCTTGGGGCTGACCAAGTCGCAGTTCATCATCTCGGCATTGGAGCGGGCCTTAGGACGCAAGAACCCCTATGATCTGCTGCTTAAAGTGCAAGCTGAGGTGCGGGAGTCTTTGCCAGAAGGCAGCGAATACCTTTCGCCAACCAAGGCGGCCATTCGGTCCAAACTCAAAGCCAAACGGGATGCCAACCAAGCCGATTGGCTGGCTTTTCAAGAGGCCAAAAAAACCGGTCAAACGTGGACGGCACCCGACACAGAAACGGATGCACCGTGACGGTGGCCCTGATCGACACCGGCCCCATGGTGGCGTTGTTTGACGCCAGTGATGTGGCGCATCTCCACTACACCAGCTTGTTGGCCGATAACTGGCGATTGACGACCACATGGCCGTGCGTGGTGGAGGTGTGTCATTTTTTAGGTGCCAATGCTGTCCAGCGCTTCCTGCGCTGGGTGTCCGAAGGGGGCGTCATCGTGTACCCGTTTGACGTGTCCAACCTGCCCGATCTGGCCGAGTTGATGGCGCGCTACACAACGCCGCCGCGCACCGAGATGGACTTGGCGGATGCCTCTTTGGTCTGGCTGGCGCAGGACACCAACACGCTCAGCGTGATGACCATGGATGTGCGCGACTTCTCGCGTTATAGGCTGCCCGATGGGCGCAGTTTTGAGATCTTATGAGCATTACCGACCCTGATCATCTGTTGGAGGCCTTGCAGCACGGTAACGCTGCAATGCAGCGCCGAGCCATGGCCAAAGCCATCACGCTGCTCGAATCCACACGGACCGACCACCGCGCACAGGCCGATGAATTGCTCACGGCCATGCTGCCGCACACGGGCAACTCTTTTCGTCTGGGCATCAGCGGTGTTCCTGGCGTGGGCAAGTCCACTTTCATTGAGGTGCTGGGCTTGTACCTGATAGCCCAGGGTCACCGCGTGGCCGTGTTGACCATCGATCCGTCTTCCACTGTGTCGGGTGGCTCCATCTTGGGCGACAAGACGCGCATGGAGCACCTGAGTGTGCACCCGCAGGCTTACATCCGCCCCAGCCCCAGCAGCGGCACGCTGGGCGGTGTGGCCGAGAAAACCCGTGAATCGATGCTGGTCTGTGAAGCCGCTGGTTACGACGTGGTGATTGTGGAGACCGTGGGTGTAGGCCAGAGCGAAACGGCCGTGGCCAACATGAGCGACATGTATGTACTCTTGCAACTGCCCAATGCGGGCGACGACCTGCAGGCCATCAAAAAAGGCGTGATGGAAATTGCCGACCTGGTGGTCATCAACAAGGCCGACATCGACGCCATCGCCGCAACCCGTGCGCAGTTGCAAATCACAAGTGCACTGCAGCTCTTAGGCATGCACGCATCTTCTGGCCACATGCATGGCGACAACAGCGTCTGGCATCCCCAGGTCGTGCAACTGAGTGCCTTGCTGAACCAAGGGGTGGACACCTTTTGGGCATCCGTGAGCGAATTCAAGGCCATTCAATACAAGAGCGGCCGCTTTGCCATACGCCGCCAGCAACAGTCCTTGTCGTGGATGTGGGAGCGGATCGATGCGGGACTGAAACAAAACTTCCGGGCGCAGCCAAGTGTACAAAAGCTGCTGCCCCAACTGAGCCAACAAGTCGCATCAGGCCAATTGGCTGCGTCGACTGCTGCCCGTCTACTGCTCAGCGCTTACCGGGCGCAAGCTTAATTTGACATCTTCTTCCAAAAAGAGAGCCACCATGCAAGACATCCTAGAACAACTCGAACAAAAGCGCGCCGCGGCCCGCTTGGGCGGTGGGCAAAAGCGCATTGACGCGCAGCACGCCAAAGGCAAACTCACCGCGCGTGAGCGCATCGAGGTGCTGCTGGACGAGGGTACTTTCGAAGAGTGGGACATGTTCGTGGAGCACCGCTGCACCGACTTTGGCATGGAAGCCAACAAAATTCCAGGCGACGGTGTGGTCACCGGCTACGGCATGATCAACGGCCGCTTGGTGTTTGTCTTCAGCCAAGACTTCACCGTTTATGGCGGCGCATTGTCGGAAACGCATGCTGAAAAAATTTGCAAGATCATGGACCAAGCCATGAAAGTCGGCGCACCCGTGATCGGCCTGAACGACTCAGGCGGTGCGCGGATTCAAGAAGGCGTGGCCAGCTTGGGGGGTTATGCCGATGTTTTCCAGCGCAACGTCATGGCCTCCGGCGTGGTGCCGCAGATCAGCATGATCATGGGCCCATCCGCTGGCGGTGCGGTGTATTCACCGGCACTCACCGATTTCATCTTCATGGTCAAAGACACGTCTTACATGTTTGTGACGGGCCCTGAAGTGGTCAAGACCGTGACTCACGAAGAGGTCACGGCCGAAGAGTTGGGCGGCGCCCTGACGCACACCACCAAGAGTGGTGTGGCCGACATGGCGTTTGAAAACGATGTTGAAGCGTTGCTGATGCTGCGCCGCCTGTACAACTACCTGCCCCTGAACAACCGCGAAAAAGCACCTGTGCGCCTCAGCGGTGATCCCTCCGGACGCCTAGATATGAGCTTGGACACCCTGGTGCCCGAGAACCCCAACAAGGCCTACGACATGAAGGAGCTCATCGTCAAGACCGTGGACGATGGCGACTTTTTCGAGTTACAGCCAGATTACGCCAAGAACATTTTGATTGGCTTTGCTCGCATGGAAGGTCAAACCGTGGGTATCGTGGCCAACCAGCCCTTGGTCTTAGCGGGTTGTCTGGACATCAAAAGCGCCACCAAGGCCGCTCGTTTTGTGCGCTTTTGCGATGCGTTCAATATCCCCGTTATCACCTTTGTGGACGTCCCCGGCTTCATGCCAGGGACAACTCAGGAGTACGGTGGCATCATCAAACATGGAGCCAAATTGCTTTATGCGTTTGCCGAATGCACCGTGCCTAAAATCACAGTCATCACACGCAAGGCCTATGGAGGCGCGTATGACGTGATGTCTTCCAAGCATTTGCGTGGTGACGTGAACTTTGCCTGGCCCAATGCAGAAATAGCGGTGATGGGGGCCAAGGGTGCAGTAGAGATCATCTTCCGCGAAGACAAAGGCGATCCTGAAAAATTGGCCGCCAAAGAAGCCGAATACAAAGCCCGCTTTGCCAATCCGTTTGTGGCCGGCGCACGAGGCTTTATAGACGACGTTATTCAGCCTCATGAAACACGCAAGCGCATTTGCCGCTCGCTGGTCATGCTCAAAGACAAGAAGATTGAAAACCCTTGGCGCAAGCACGGGAACATTCCGCTTTGAGTGCCTGTATGGATCTCATATTGTTTGATCGCTATTTGAGGAGAGCGGGTTGCCTGAGCGCTTTGCTCCTTGTCCCCCGCGCTTCGCGCTCCTCCTTGACCTGCGCAAAGCGCTCAGGCAACCCGCTCGGCGGGGCGGTGTTTTCAGATGCGCAAGCGGGCAGCCCGCGCTACATGACGCACTTCGCAGCCAGGGGTGTGGCGTGTCCGACGCAGCGAAGTCAAGGAGGAGCCCGAAGGGCGGGGGACATGAGCGAAGTCGGATACGCCGCGCCCATGGCGAGTCCAGCCACTGACCGATTCGAGAATCAAGCCCCACAACTCAAGCAGCACAGCATTGAACAGACACCCGAATAAGGAAAGACCATGTTTACCAAAATTCTGATCGCCAACCGTGGCGAAATCGCTTGCCGCGTCATTGCCACGGCCCAAAAGATGGGCATTAAAACGGTGGCCGTTTACTCTGAGGCCGACAAAGAAGCGCGTCATGTCCAACTGGCTGACGAAGCCGTCTTGATTGGCCCCGCGGCCTCTCGCGAGTCTTACCTTGTGGCAGACAAAATCATCGCTGCCGCTAAAGCAACGGGTGCTCAAGCCATCCACCCCGGCTATGGTTTTTTGAGCGAGAACGCCCCGTTCGCTAAGCGCTGCGAAGACGAGGGCATTGCCTTTATTGGCCCGCGCCATTTTTCGATTGCCGCCATGGGCGACAAAATCGAATCCAAAAAATTGGCGGGCGCTGCGGGCGTGAACTGCATCCCGGGTGTCAATGACGCTTTGGAAACGCCTGAAAAAGCGGTCGAGATTGCTAAAGGCATTGGTTACCCTGTGATGATCAAGGCTTCAGCAGGAGGCGGTGGCAAGGGCCTGCGTGTGGCCTACAACGACAAAGAAGCTTTTGAGGGCTTTACATCGTGCCGCAACGAAGCGCGCAACAGCTTTGGCGATGACCGCGTGTTCATCGAAAAATTTGTCGAAGAGCCCCGTCACATTGAAATTCAGGTGCTGGGTGACAGCCATGGCAATGTGATTTATTTGAACGAGCGCGAGTGCTCGATCCAGCGACGCCACCAAAAAGTGATTGAAGAGGCACCATCGCCCTTCATCTCTGAGGCCACACGCAAAGCCATGGGCGAGCAGGCGGTTCAACTGGCTAAAGCGGTGAAATACCAGAGTGCGGGCACGGTGGAGTTTGTGGTCGGCAAAGATCAGAGCTTTTACTTTTTAGAAATGAACACCCGCTTGCAGGTGGAACATCCGGTGACCGAAGCCATCACTGGCCTTGATTTGGTGGAGATGATGATCCGCGTGGCTGCGGGCGAGAAGTTACCTATCGAACAAAAAGACGTGCAGCGCAATGGCTGGGCCATTGAGTGCCGTATCAATGCTGAAGACCCGTTCCGCAACTTTTTGCCGTCCACCGGTCGTTTGGTGCGGTTCCAGACACCCAAGCAAACCATGTTCCAAGGCAATACCGCCGATTTGTTGGGCGTGCGTGTGGACACCGGCGTGCAAGACGGCGGCGAAATTCCGATGTTTTACGACTCGATGATCGCCAAGCTCATCGTACATGGCAAAGATCGCAACGATGCGATTGCCAAAATGCGCGAAGCTTTGAACGGGTTTGTGATCCGCGGCATCAGCTCAAATATTCCTTTCCAAGCCGCATTGTTGGCACACCCGCTATTTGTATCCGGCGACTTCAATACAGGTTTTATTGCTGAGCACTACAGCCACGGGTTCCGCGCCGAAGATGTGCCGCATGATGATCCTAATTTTCTTGCCGCTTTGGCCGCATTCGTTCGACGTAAATCGCGCCAGCGTGCGGCCAACCTGAGTGGCCAATTGCCGGGTTATGACGTGCAAGTCGGTCAAGACTACACCGTGGTCGAATTAGGACAAGCGGGTAAAAATCGTTATGTTCAAGTGCATGTGGATGAGTTTGTGGGCAAGCCTGGCGTCGCGCAAATTGCGATAGAAGGTCAAACATATTCGATAGAAAGCAATTCCCGTTTGAACGACATTTGCATTGAAGGTGTGTGTAACGGCAAACCGTTTACGGCACAAATGGAGCGCGGTACTTTTCAAAATCCATTGGCTTTGCAAGTTCAACACAACGGCACCCGCATCCAAGCCTTGGTCATGTCGCCTCGCATGGCCGAACTGCATCAACTCATGCCGTTCAAGGCGCCGCCGGATTTGAGTCGTTATGTGCTCTCGCCTATGCCAGGTTTGCTGGTAGATGTTGCCGTGTCTGTGGGACAAAAAGTGCAAGCAGGTGAGCGGGTGGCCGTGATTGAAGCCATGAAGATGGAAAACGTGCTCTTTGCTTCGCAAGATGGAGTCGTCAAAAAAGTAGTGGCATTCCAAGGTGAATCGCTGACTGTGGATCAAATGATTGTGGAGTTCGAATAAATGTCCCGTCCTTTCAAAGTGCTGGGTGTCCAGCAAATCGCCATTGGTGGACCTGATAAGGGCCGATTGAAGACACTGTGGGTGGACATGTTCGGTCTGGAAGTGACAGGCACCTTCAAAAGCGAACGCGAAAACGTGGACGAAGACATTTGCGCGATCGGCACCGGTCCGTTCAAAGTGGAAGTCGATCTGATGCAGCCGCTGGACCCCGACAAAAAACCCGCTGTACACACCACGCCACTGAACCACATTGGCTTATGGATTGACGATCTGCCCGTTGCTGTGGAGTGGCTCACCGCGCAAGGCGTGCGTTTTGCCCCGGGTGGTATTCGCACAGGCGCTGCTGGATTTGATATCACGTTTTTACACCCGAAGGCCAACGACGAGTTTCCTATCGGCGGCGAGGGTGTTTTGATCGAATTGGTGCAGGCGCCAGTCGAGGTGGTCAATGCGTTTGCAGCTTTGGCAGCCAACGCGCAATAGCACCTAAACCTCGAAAGCCTCTCAGGCCCCCGACTGGCGGGCTTTTGCTTTGGCTAAAGCCGCATCAATGATGGTGCGCTTACGCTTTAGCTCCGCTTCTTGAGTGGGTCCTGAGGGGACCTTGGTGTGGAATTCCAGATCGGCCAGTTTCATTTCGGCTTCGGCAACTTTTTCTTGCTGATGAATGCGATCCTCTTGCTGGAGTCTGATTTGGCGCTGTGTGTAGCGCTCACGCGCAGCCAAGGCAGACTCCGGACTCCAGGCTGCCCAACCGGTTTTTTCTCCGGTCACCTTGACCATTTCAATGCAGTCAACAGGGCACACCGGCAGGCACAATTCGCAGCCTGTGCACCAAGGTGCAATGACCGTGTGCATGAGCTTGTTGCTTCCCAAGATGGCGTCTGTGGGGCAAGCTGTGATGCAAAGCGTGCATCCGATGCACCAGTTTTCGTCAATCACTGCCAGAGCTCTGGGGCCTTCAACGCCGTGAGCAGCACTCAAAAATTCCACGGGCCTTTCAGTGATTTGGGCGATTCGTTCAATACCCTGCGCCCCGCCCGGAGGGCATTGATTGATAGGGGCTTGTGAAATCGCGATGGCCAATGCGTAAGAGCCGCAGTCAGGGTAACCACACCTTGTGCATTGTGTTTGGGGCAGCACGTCGTCGATGCGCCCGGCCAGCGCGCTTTGCGCGGGCGTGATGCCCACGCCATGCTTTGTCAAGCCTTGGCCTTAGCACGTTGCGTCTTGGATTTGACGGCTGTTCTGATTGCCGTTTTCACAGCGGTTTTCACGGCTTTTTTAGCAACCGGTTTAGCACGCTCGGGCGTAGCTGCTTTCGGTGGGGTGGCATCATGGTCCAGAATAAATTGGCGCATTTGCGGGTACACAATATCTCGCCAGCGGCGGCCACTGAAAATACCGTAATGTCCTGCACCGGGCACTTCAAGGTGTTTGCTGTTTTTGTCTGAAATGCCAGTGCACAGGCCATGGGCGGCTGCAGTTTGACCAGAGCCTGAGATGTCATCCAGTTCGCCCTCAACGGTCAGCAAGGCGGTGGTTTTGATGTCTTGAGGGCGTACCCATTCGACTTTGCCATCAATGCCTTTGACCTGCCAAGTGCCATAGACCAAATTGAAATCCTGAAAAATGGTTTTGATGGTTTCCAAATAATAGTCAGCGTCCATGTCCAGAACCGCGTTGTATTCGTCATAAAACTTGCGGTGCGCTTCAACACTGGCATCATCACCCTTGATCAAGTTTTTGAAGTAATCGTAGTGGCTTGTGGCATGGCGGTCAGGGTTCATCGCCACAAAGCCGGTGTGTTGCAAGAAACCGGGATAGACGCGGCGACCTGCTCCTGGGAAATTGCCAGGTACACGGTAGATGACGTTGTTTTCAAACCAATCGAAGCCTTTGGTTGTCGCCAGGTTGTTCACAGAAGTTGGTGATTTCCGGGCATCTATGGGGCCACCCATCATGGTCATGGTGAGAGGCGTTTTTTCCCCACGACTGGCCATCAGCGATACCGCCGCCAAAACCGGCACGGTAGGTTGGCAGACGCTGACCACATGGCAGTTGCCATAGATAGATTGCAGGTGGCGAATGAATTCTTCAACGTAGTGGATGTAATCGTCCAAATGGAACTCGCCGTCTTCCAGTGGTACCAAGCGCGCATTTTTCCAATCGGTGATGTAAACCTTGTGATCACCCAGCATGGTTTTGACCGTATCGCGCAGCAAGGTCGCGTAGTGACCCGACAAAGGTGCCACGATCAACACGGAGGGCTGATTTTTGAGCTTGGTCAGCGTTGCGGTATCGTCAGAAAAACGTTTGAAGCGCAATAAATCACAAAATGGTTTTTTGATTTCTACACGTTCGTGAATAGCCACATCCACGCCATCTACGTCCACAGTGCGAATACCAAACTCGGGTTTGACGTAATCTTTTCCTAAACGGTGGAAGAGGTCGTAACCCGCGGCCACCCGATGCGCCAAAGGAGTTTGACCCGCCAGATTGCCCGGATTGCTGATCAATTTGGCTGCGGTTTGCGCCAACTCTGAGAAGGGCTCCATGAAGGCACGTTGAGTTTCATAAATTTGATAAAGCATGGCGAATCCATCCCTAAATTTGTTGCACTGCAGCAATATACCAGTTGTGCCTCTGAAATGTTGGAGTGAAAACACTAATGTACTGTTGCCTGGGCGCTCCTGTGAAAAAGCCGCTCACCCAGCCGGAGGTTCAGCGACTTTTCGTGCCGAAGTCAGTAAACAGTCAATTTAAAAGACTTTGGCTATGGCTTGGCAGACATAGTCAATGTTTTTGCTGTTCAGCGCAGCCACGCACATGCGGCCCGAATCGGTGCCGTAAACCCCAAACTCGGAGCGCAGACGCACCATTTGATCTTTGTTCAGGCCTGAGTAACTGAACATGCCGATCTGGCTGGTGATGAAGCTCATGTCTTGCTTCACACCGGCGGTCTTCAGGCTGTCAACCAGTTTTTGGCGCATGGCCTTGATGCGCACGCGCATCTCGCCAAGCTCATTTTCCCAAATGGCTCGCAGTTCCGGGTTGTTCAATACAGCTGCCACCACAGCGCCACCATGGATCGGCGGGTTGGAGTAGTTGGTGCGAATGGCAATTTTGAGTTGCGACAACACGCGTGACGACTCTTCCTTGTCGGTGGCGACCACAGACAAAGCGCCCACACGCTCCCCATACAAACTGAAGCTCTTGGAGAAGGACGTCGACACCAAGATGTCCAAGCCCGCAGCCACGAACTGGCCTATGACAGCCCCGTCCTCGGTGATGCCGTGGCCAAAGCCTTGGTAGGCCATGTCCAGAAAAGCGGTCAGGCCTTTGGCCTTGACAACGGCGATGACCTGTTGCCACTGGGCGTCCGTGATGTCGTAACCGGTAGGGTTGTGGCAGCAAGCGTGCAGCACGACGATGGTGCCTGTAGCCGCAGCGTTCAGGCTGGCCAGCATGCCTTCGAAGTTGACGCCGCGCTGAGCCGCGTCGTAGTAGGCGTAGGTGTCGACTTCAAAACCGGCGTTGACAAAGATGGCGCGGTGGTTTTCCCAGCTGGGGTCAGAAATCAACACTTTGGCATTCGGGCTGATTTTTTTCAGGAAGTCGGCGCCGATCTTCAGGCCGCCCGTGCCGCCTATGGCCTGAACGGTGGACACGCGGCCGGACTGGACCACATCGGAGTCAGCGCCAAAGACCAGCGCTTTGACCGCGTTGTCATAAGCCACAATGCCGTCGATGGGCAGATAGCCGCGTGCCGTCGGGCTGGCCATCATGGATTTTTCAGCCGCTTGAACGCATTGCAACAGGGGAAGTTTGCCGTTGTCGTCGAAATACACCCCCACGCCCAAATTCACCTTGTTGGGGTTGGTGTCAGTGTTGAATTGTTCGATCAGACCCAGGATGGGGTCACGGGGGGCCATTTCGACGGCGGAAAACAGAGACATGAAAAAATCCTTGGGTAAAAAGGTATGAACCAAAGTCAAGGAGCTTCGGTTACGCTTGCGGGTTACCCCTTATTTTAGCGGGACACAGGGGCCAATCCAACCCAGCCCTGTTCTCGCTGCACAATCGCCAACATGTCTGAAATTGCTGAAGTCATTACCGAATCGCCGCAGGGCCTTTTTGTGAGCTATCCCGGCTCGCCCTTTGAGTTGTTTCAGCCCTATCCACCGGCCGGCGATCAACCCACGGCCATCGAAAAACTGGTTGAAGGGGTGCGCGATGGAGAGGTCTTTCAAACCCTGCTTGGCGTGACCGGCTCGGGCAAGACCTTCACCATGGCCAACGTGATTGCTCAGCTGGGACGCCCAGCCATCATTTTTGCACCCAATAAAACGCTGGCGGCTCAGCTGTACAGTGAGTTTCGCGAATTTTTTCCCAAGAATGCGGTGGAGTATTTCGTCAGTTACTACGACTATTACCAACCTGAAGCCTATGTGCCGCAGCGCGACCTGTTTATCGAAAAAGACTCGGCAATCAACGAGCACATTGAGCAAATGCGTTTGAGTTGCACCAAAAGCATCATGGAGCGGCGCGATGTGGTGATTGTGGCCACGGTGTCTGCCATCTACGGCATTGGTGAGCCAGAAAGTTACCACCGCATGATCATGACACTGCGCATCGGTGACAAGCTAGGTCAACGCGACGTGATTGCACAACTGATCCGAATGCAATACCAACGCAATGACATGGATTTCAGCCGAGGTAAATTTCGGGTCAGGGGCGATACGATCGATGTGTTTCCCGCAGAACATTCGGAGCTGGCCATTCGGATCGAATTGTTTGACGACGAAATTGAAAGCCTGCAACTCTTCGATCCTCTGACGGGGCGTATTCGGCAGAAAATTCCGCGCTTCACCGTCTACCCTTCCAGCCATTACGTGACACCGCGAGACAAGGTCTTGGCGGCAGTCGAAACCATCAAGACCGAGCTGTCAGACCGGCTCAAAGAGTTGGTCGGTATGGGCAAACTGGTAGAAGCCCAGAGGTTGGAGCAGCGAACACGGTTCGACCTGGAAATGCTCAGCGAAGTCGGCCATTGCAAGGGGATTGAAAATTACACCAGGCATTTGTCAGGTGCCGCCCCAGGCGCCGCGCCCAGCACATTGACAGATTATTTACCATCTGATGCGATGATATTTCTGGATGAAAGTCATCAGATGATCGGTCAGCTCAATGCCATGTACAACGGTGACCGAGCGCGCAAGACCACCTTGGTTGAATACGGCTTTCGCCTGCCCAGCGCCTTGGACAACCGACCGCTTAAGTTCGAAGAGTTTGAAACCAAAATGCGCCAGTGCATATTTGTGTCCGCCACACCGGCAGACTACGAAAAAAACCATGCTGGGCAGATCGTCGAGCAGGTGGTTCGTCCCACCGGACTGGTGGACCCCTTGGTGGAAGTGCGCCCCGCCGTTCACCAAGTGGATGACGTGCTGCAAGAAATCCGCATCCGTGCGGACAAGCATGAGCGCGTGCTGATCACCACGCTGACCAAGCGAATGTCGGAGCAGCTCACCGATTATTTGAATGACAACGGTGTGCGTGTGCGCTATCTGCACTCGGACATCGATACGGTTGAGCGTGTAGAAATATTGCGCGACCTTCGCCTGGGTGCTTTCGATGTGTTGGTCGGTATTAACCTGCTGCGCGAAGGGCTGGACATTCCTGAAGTGACGTTGGTGGCCATTTTGGACGCAGACAAAGAGGGTTTTTTGCGCTCTGAGCGCAGCTTGATCCAGACCATAGGCCGGGCGGCCCGTAACCTGAACGGCAAAGCCATTTTGTATGCAGACCGAATGACCGAGTCCATGAAGAAAGCCATTGGTGAGACGGAGCGGCGACGGGAAAAACAAATTGCCCACAACCTTGTGCATTGCATCACGCCACGAAGCATCGTCAAACAAGTGCGCGATTTGATTGACGGGGTGTACAGCGATAAATCGGGCAAAGAAGCAGAACGTCTTGAACTGGCCGCGGTGCAACGGGCCAAAGTTGAGATCATGAGCGAAAGGGACGTTGCCAAAGCCATCAAACAGCTAGAAAAGCAAATGATGGAGCATGCCCGTAATTTGGATTTTGAAAAAGCCGCCGGTGTGCGAGACCAA
>Ga0214919_10008023_pt1 | contig 14076 bp, 12 predicted proteins | sample LL1503_MetaG_FD_177994 | JGI IMG/M metagenome (GOLD analysis project Ga0214919, IMG submission 177994) | Freshwater microbial communities from Lake Lanier, Atlanta, Georgia, United States - LL-1503 | ecosystem: Environmental > Aquatic > Freshwater > Lake | place: USA: Georgia | collected...
CAATAAAAATGCTGTGGCAATAGCAAGAAAAAATGCTAAAATTCATCTATTAAAAGATCGTTGCCAATTTATTACTAGCAATTTATTTTCTGGCCTCACAAAATATGTTGATTTTTTTGATTTAATAATCACCAACCCGCCCTACATTGAAACAGCAAAAATCACTACTTTACAAGCAGAAGTACAAAATTTTGAGCCATTTCTTGCCTTAGATGGCAAAGAAGATGGTTTATATTTTTATCAACAAATTGCGAAACAAGCTAGTGATTTTTTAACCTCAAAAGGTCATTTATTTACCGAAATTGGCTATCAACAAGCAAAATCGGTGCTAGAAATTTTTCAACAATCTGGCAAATGGCAACACATCAACAACTACAACGATTTATCTGGCATCACCAGGGTTTTGCAATTTCAAAAAATCTAAAAATACACAAAAGCACTAGACATAAAATTCTTTTTTTTAAAAAAAGGGGGTCGCGAACTGGTTAGAGGCAGTGTCGACAAGCAGTTCTCGATCTAAATTCCCCTTTTTTAGAAGGGGTGGATTTTTCCATAAGCGATAGCTTATGGAAAAAGACCAAGGTAGTGTTGTGAAACACGGTAGGATTCCCTTCGAAATATCGTCGGCGATCGTCTCCCAACAATGCCCCGTCGACCTTCGGTCGCCACCGCTTCTAAAAAAGGGGAATTTTGCACCGCACTTCTATCTAAATTTCCCTTCCACGGGATGGGGAATTTAGATCGAAGTGTGGTATTTATTTATGGAAATGGTATTACATCCTAAATTTGTTTTAATTTTTTGCAATTTATCAATTGACCTATTTTTTAACTCATTATAAAATATAATAAAATTTTATAATGAGTTAAAAATAATAATATATAAATATGGGAAATTTTTTTAATTTTTGCTCCAAAAGATACACACCTCCAAAAGAAAAAAACAAAACTGAATATAGATTATTTAATTTTTCAAACCAGCTAATAAGTATTAGTGATTTGAAAAATCTTATAGAATCTGGAAAACTAATTCAAAATTTAACACCACAAGGCCAAGCGGAACTACTTGAAATTACAGCGATAAATAAATTTTGGCAAACTTTAAATGATTCAACAAAATCAAAAGAAGCAAGAGATTTTGCTTTAAAAGAATTATGTAAAAAAGGTTATAAAGTTGCAAAATTTATTGATGAACAAATGTTATCGATAGAATATGATCAAGATAATTTTCATATAAAGGAAAAAGGTCAATTTGATGATCATTACAAATTAATTTCTGGTTCACGAGAGCATACAGAAACAGGAGATATTGAAAATTACAAAGTATGCTTGAAACATATTTATAGAGTAGGGATACCGGTTATCGAGGGCGGGGTAATAGATAATGATCATGAAATATTAACTTTACAAAGTTTGAAATCACCTACTAATGATAAAGAAGTTGTTTTTAGAGGGAGTTTTGATGAAAAACATCTAGATAAAAAAGCTATTTTATTAAATGGTGTAATTGAATATAAACAACAAGAAAATTATACAAAAATTACTGTAAAAGATGGTAAAATAGTTTCTATGTTAGATTATTTTCAAAAAGATGGGGTAACGATACAATCGTATTTTGATTTTGAAAATACACAAAAATCTTCTGTAAAATCTTATCAAAAAGGAAAAAAACATGAAGTTAATATTAAAGAAGTTGCAAAAGACTTTTTAACAAAAATACCAGAATCTCTTTCTATTAGAGCTAAATATTTGACTTGTATTGATACATTTCGAGAAAATTGTATTCAAGAAGTGCAAAAAAAAAGTCAAAAACACTAAACCTCCTCTTCAAGAGAGGCAAAAAATAGTTGCGCAAACTATAAGAAATCAAAAAAACCCAAATGAAACAGCAAGAACAACAGAAACAGCAAAAACAAAAGAAGAAGATGCAAGAAATATTGATGATTTGGTTGAATCTATTGATGGTCCGCAAAGTTTTGTTAGAAACGCATTAAAAGCTCGTCAACAACAATCATCTACTGCATCTTCAAGCAAAGAACCACCCCAAAATACATCATTAACAATAGAAGATCACAATGCAGATGATGCAGACGATATGGTGGAACAATTTTATAAACAACAACAAAAACTTCGTCAAGAATTTGACAGAAAAAAAGAAAGAACTCCTAGAACTATCAAAATATCTCATGCACACGAAATTAAAGAAGATGAAATTAAAAAATTTGCCAAAGATTTAACCAAGGCAGTCTTACCAGAAATGGCTTATGCACCATCTCAAGATAGCAATACCACAACCGCCTCTTCTCAAGCATCTTCATCTGGTTCAAAGCCAGCAAAAACTCCTAGCGCAACTTGCTCTTTACCTAAGAAAGCTACTTTTTATGATATATTTGAAGTGAGTTTCTTATCAGAAATCTTACAGGCTGTAACTTTTATTTTAAAAGAAGATAGTCCAGAACATGCAACACATAATACACAAACAAGAGGTTATTATTATAATTTACTGCATAACATAACCAACACTAGCAATGTTAACGGCATTTGTTTAGAATATTTATGCGAAGGGTTGCACCTTACCCATGAGCAAACAGAAAAACTTACAATGAAAATTCTCAAAAGAGCCAAAGATAATTATGATCTCCCGATGGATGAATTTGCTCGTCTTTCAGCCTTGCAAAAAGCTTATGAGCAAGCAAATAGATCTTACCAAGCAGCAGAAGAAAGATGGCTTAGTGGCGAAGCTTTAAAAGAACAACAGCGAGATATGTTATAGACATTAAAAAAAAGTTATTTAAGAAAAAATATTTAATTACAAAACTTGCAAAAAAAATTTTAGAAAATTAAAATGATGTAAATTTAAATTTATAAATCAGTCACAAAAAAATGTCAGAAAAAATTAAAATTGCTATTGTTGGGGCTTCGGGCTACACTGGTGTTGAGCTTATTCGCTTGCTTTTGCAACATCCGCAGGTTGAAATTTCGGCTCTTGTTGCCAACAGCTCTGCCAATTGCGAAATTAGCTCTATTTATCAGCATTTAGCTTTGCAAAATTTGCCAATTATGCAAAACATTGAAGCAGTAGATTTTAGCAAAATACAAGCAGTTTTTATGTGCCTGCCCCACACCACCACCCAAGAAACTTGCCTAAAACTACTTGTCAATAAGCAAAATCAGCATCTAAAAATCATCGATTTATCAGCAGATTTTCGCCTAAAAAACACCGACGATTATCAAAAATGGTATCAACATCAGCATTTAGCCAAGCACTTGCAAGAAAAAGCGGTTTATGCTCTCACCGAAATTTATCGCCACCAACTTGCTAAAAAACAAATAATCTCTTGCCCTGGTTGCTATCCAACTTCGGTTTTGTTGCCCTTGTATCCTCTGTTAGTTAATAATTTAATCAACCCACACAACATTATTATCGATGCCAAGTCGGGCACTTCTGGGGCTGGCCGATCTTTAAAAACCAACAATTTATTTTGCGAAGTCAACGAATCGGTGAAGGCTTATAGCATCGGCAACCACCGCCATTTAGGCGAAATTTCGCAAGAACTTAGCTTGGCTTGTAATCAAGAAGTTAATCCAGAATTTACCCCACATTTATTGCCAGTAAATAGAGGCATTATTTCTACTATTTATGTTGATATTTTACCAAATTTTACCCATCAAGATCTCAAAAATTGCCTAGCCACAAAATATGACGGCGAATATTTTGTACATTTAGTTGAGCATTTGCCGAGTTTAAAAGATGTCGTCAACACCAATATGTGCCTCATCAATATTTCTGCTGGCAACAATAAAAACAAAGCAATTATTGTGTCGGTGCTAGATAATTTGGTAAAAGGAGCTTCGGGGCAAGCAGTGCAAAATTTTAACAATATTTTTGGCATCGACGAAAGAACTGGCCTAAATTTACTGCCAATTTTTCCATAATCAATATAAAATAAAATTTTACAAATTTTTAGTTGCCAAAAAAAAAATCGATGTTAAAATGAACCTTTAAAAAAGCAAAATATTTTTTTATAAAACATTATAATTATTTTTTTCATGCAACCAAACAAAGCAAAACCAACATCACCTCACCTGCAAATATATCGTTGGAATATTTCTTCTCTCACTTCTATTATGCACCGTTTAACTGGTGTTGCTCTTTATGTTTCTTTGGTTTTTATGGCTTGGGGCATTTTTTATTACACTTACAACACCAGTCCAAACAACAACCTTCATTGCGATTGTTTTTTTACTAAAATAATTCATATTTTATTTTGCGGAGCAGTAATTAGTTCTGCTTTTTGTCTATACTATCATTTTTGCAACGGCATTCGTCATTTATTTTGGGATATCGGCAAAGGTTTTGAACTAAAAACTGCCAAAAAAACTGGTTATTTAGTTATTTTTTTAGCTCTCCTACTCACTATAATCACGGTTTCTATCTCTGTTTATCTTAAATTTTTCTAAAATATGAAAAAAACAAAAATCGCTCCTTCCACCAAACATGGCTTTCAGCACTGGTTATTACAAAAAGTTTCTGCTGTGGCTTTAATTCCTTTGGTTATTTGGCTAATCCTTTCTTTTGTCAATATTGGCCTTGATCCACAAGGTTATTTACCAATCTTTTTTTCTTACCCTCTTAATGCTTTTATGGGAATATTATTTTTCTGTTTTGGCTTTTATCACGGCTCACTAGGCTTGCAAGTTATAATCGAAGATTATATCACCAACAAAGCTAAGGTGCATTTTTATGTAATGCTGGTTAACTTTATTTCTATCACCACCTCTGTTGCTGTTTGCATTGCCATTTTAAAACTTCATATTACTAATTAATTATGTCTGACAAAAAAATTGCCAATTATTCTGTTATCGATCATCAATTCGATGTTTTAGTTGTCGGTGCTGGTGGTGCTGGCTTAAGAGCAACTTTTGGTATGGCTCAAAAAGGTCTAAACACCGCTTGCATTAGCAAAGTTTTTCCAACTCGCTCTCACACTGTGGCTGCTCAAGGTGGCATTTCGGCAGCTCTTGGCAATATGGGCGAAGATGACTGGAGATGGCATATGTTTGACACCATCAAAGGCTCCGATTGGCTTGGCGATCAAGATGCCATCGAATATATGTGCAAAGAAGCACCAGATGCCATTATTGAGCTTGAGCACTACGGTGTGCCTTTTTCTCGCACCAAAGAAGGCAAAATCTATCAAAGACCATTCGGTGGCATGACCACCAAATATGGCGAGGGCGGGCCAGCTCAACGAACTTGTGCCGCCGCCGATCGCACTGGGCATGCCATTTTGCACACTCTTTATCAGCAGTCTTTAAAACATAATGCAAAATTTTTTATCGAATTTTTTGCCCTCGATTTAATTATGGAAAATGGTGTTTGTCAAGGAGTAACTGCCATTTCTATGGTTGATGGTAATATTCATCGTTTTAAAGCCCAATTGGTTGTGTTGGCAACTGGCGGTTATGGTCGAGCCTATTTTTCTGCCACTTCCGCTCACACCTGCACTGGCGACGGCAATGCTATGGCTTTAAGAGCTGGCTTGCCTTTACAAGATATGGAATTTGTGCAATTTCACCCAACAGGCATTTATGGATCTGGTTGCTTAATTACCGAAGGGGCAAGGGGCGAAGGTGGTTATTTAGTTAATTCTGCTGGCGAGAGATTTATGGAAAGATATGCACCATCTGCCAAAGATTTAGCCAGTCGCGATGTGGTTTCTAGAGCCATGACCATGGAAATTATGGCAGGCAGAGGAGTTGGCGAAAACAAAGATCATATTTTTTTACATTTAAACCATCTCGATCCCGCTGTTTTACATCAAAGACTACCAGGTATTTCTGAAACTGCTAAAATTTTTGCCGGAGTTGATCTTACCAAACAACCAATACCAGTATTGCCAACAGTGCATTACAATATGGGTGGCATTCCAACCAACTACAAAGGCGAAGTTCTTAACATCAAAAACGGTCAAGCAACCGTGGTGCCGGGCCTTATGGCAATTGGTGAAGCGGCTTGTGTTTCTGTGCACGGTGCCAACAGGCTTGGCTCAAATTCTTTGCTTGATCTTGTGGTTTTTGGCAGATCGGCAGCCATTCGAGCTTCTGAAATCGTTAAACCAAATACCAAACAAGAGCATTTCACAGGCAACGAAGGAGAGCAATCTATTGCCAGACTCGATAAAATCAGATATGCCAAAGGTGCTTTATCGACTGCAAAAATTAAGTCAGAAATGCAAAACTGTATGCAAAAACATGCCGCAGTGTTTCGCACCGAAAGTTTATTGCAACAAGGTCAAACTAAAATGCAAGAAATTTTTCATAGTTTTTCTGATCTTGCCATCAGCGATAGAGGTTTGATATGGAACTCCGATTTAATTGAAGCCTTAGAACTCGATAATTTAAGATCACAAGCACTAGTAACTATCGCTTCTGCTTTAAATCGCAAAGAAAGCAGGGGTGCCCATGCTCGAGAAGATTTTAAAGAAAGAGACGATGAAAACTGGCTAAAACACACTATTATGTGGTGCAACGAGGTTGGTTCTTTAAAAATCGATTATCGCGAGGTGATTTTAAAACCTCTTACCAACGAGGTTTCTGCTTTCCCTCCTAAAAAAAGAGTTTATTAATTAAAATACAAATATATGGCCGAATTTACTCTTCCTAAAAACTCCCAAATAGATAAAACCAAAGGCACAACTCACAAAGCTAGTGCTGATGCCAAAAACATTTGCACTCTTGAAATTTATCGCTACAATCCCGAAGATCCCCAATATCAAAATCCCTACATCGATCGTTTCGAAATCGATATCGATAAATGTGGCCCAATGGTGCTTGATGCTCTCATCAAAATCAAATCCGAGCAAGATTCTTCTTTAACTTTTCGCAAATCTTGTCGCGAAGGTATTTGCGGTTCTTGTGCCATGAACATTGATGGTAGCAACACTCTTGCTTGCACCAAATCAATTTCTGATTGCAAATCTAATGTGGTAAAAATTTACCCATTGCCTCATATGCCTGTTATCAAAGATCTAGTGCCAGATCTTAGCCATTTTTATGAGCAATACAAATCTATAAAACCATGGATGCAATCTCCAGAACCAAGCAATCTCAACTCTGAAAGATTACAATCACCAGAAGAAAGAGAACAGCTCGATGGTTTATACGAATGCATTTTATGTGCTTGTTGCTCTACTTCTTGCCCTAGCTATTGGTGGAACTCCGAAAAATATCTTGGCCCCGCTGTGTTGTTGCAAGCTGGTAGGTGGATTTTTGATTCTCGAGACGAAGAAACAGAAAAAAGGCTCGACGATCTCGAAGATCCTTTCAAACTTTATCGTTGCCACACCATTATGAACTGCACTCAAAGTTGTCCGAAAGGCTTAAATCCTGCAAAAATAATTGGCAAAATTAAACAAAAAATCGCAGATCGCAAATCTTAACCTATGAACAAAAAATCAATAGCTATCATTATGGGTAGCCAATCTGATTATGCTGTGATGCACCATGCCGAAGAAATTTTGCAACAATTTGATGTTGCATTTGAAACTCTAATAGTTTCTGCTCATCGCACTCCGCACAGGCTATATCAATTTTGCCAAACCGCCAAACAACAAGGTTTTCAAATTATTATCGCTGCCGCTGGTGGCGCCGCTCACCTACCCGGCATGGCTTCTGCCCTCACCGATTTGCCTGTTTTGGGGGTGCCAATTGTTAGTCGAAATATGTTTGGCTTTGATTCTTTGCTTTCTATTGTGCAAATGCCTGCAGGGGTGCCGGTTGGCACTTTGGCAATTGGTGAGGCAGGGGCAAAAAACTCTGCTTTGTTGGCAATTGCTATTTTGGCTTTACAAGATGAAAAACTTGCTATAAAATTACAAGAATATCGACAAAAACAAACCGATTCTGTTTCTTTATATCCAGTTAAAAATGCATAATGGAATTTTTATACCATTTCCACTAATTAAAATCACACTTCGATCTAAATTCCCCTTTTTTAGAAGTAGTGTCTTTTTTGCGATAGCAAAAAAGACCAAGGCAGTGTTGTGAAACACGGAAAAATGCTAATTCAAGTCAAATTCCTACCGTGTGTTGCCGACACTACCCCGTCGACCTTCGGTCGCCACCCCTTCTAAAAAAGGGGAATTTTGCACCGCATTCAATATAAATCTCTCTTCCACGGGATGGGGAATTTAGATCGAAGTGTGGTTTTAATTAGTGGAAATGGTATTATTTCTACTTTATCAATAAATTTTTTCATAGAAAAATCCCTAAAAAACTATATTGAAAAAATTAAGAAAAACATCTTGCTTTTTTAGTGTTTTTTGTTAAGATATTTTTAGTTATAAATTATTCATCACAACTCAATGTTTACTATTAAATCTTTTTTTACCTATATTTTACTTGCTTTTGTTGCTACTAAAAAAGTTTTTTTTAAATCTTTGGGGCAAAAACTTTGTTTGCAAGATCCTTGGGGTTCCTCATGGCAACCACCAAAAAATAATCAACAACCAACACAAAATAATCAAAGCACCAACAACAATCAAAATAATCAGCAAAAACCACCGAAAAATCCAAAAGATCCCTTCTTTTTTAATAATCTTGACGATATTTTACAACAAATCATCAAAAAATTTTATCATAACAACCAGCCAAACTATCGCAACATTGCCATTGCTGTTTTTGCTATTTGGTTGTCGCTTGGTGTTTATAAAGTCAACCCAAGCGAAAATGGGGTAGTGCTATATTTTGGCAAATTTTCACAAGTGGCAAGCCCTGGTCTAAACTATTACCTGCCCTATCCAGTTGGTCAATTAATCAAAAAAAATGTCACCTCCGTCAACATCGAAGAATTTGGCTTTTCTTCTCTTGAAAACAAATATCTAAATCGCAATCTTAATGCCGAAAGCCTAATGCTTACAGGCGACGAAAATATTGTTGATGTAGAATTTCAAATACAATGGCAAATTTCTGATATCAAAGATTTTGTTTTTAATATCGCCGATCCTTATCAATCAATCAGGCAATCAGCCGAAAGCTCTATGAGAGAAATCATAGCCAGAAACCCAATTGCCAATGCTCTTTCTGATGGCAAATTACAAATCGAAGACGATGCCAAAAACTTACTACAAGAAGTTCTTAATTCTTATGCTTCTGGCATCAGAATTGTTAAGGTTCAATTAAGAAGGGTCGATCCGCCTTCGCAAGTAAGAGATTCTTTCTTAGATGTGCAAACCGCCAAAGCCGATAAAGAAAAAGAAATCAATCAAGCTCAGGCCTATGCCAACGATATCATTCCAAGAGCCAAGGGCTTGGCATCACAAATGAAAGAAGAGGCCGAAGCCTATGCCAAACAAGTGGTAGCAAATTCAGAAGGTGAAGCATCTAGGTTTTTAGCGGTTTATAATCAATATGCTAAGTCTAAGCAAGTGACGAAAAAAAGAATCTATCTCGAAACTATGGAAAAAATCTACAGCCAAAATGAAAAAATTTATGTCGATAAAAACATCAGCAAAAATATGGTTATGCCATATTTCTTTGATAATCAAAATTTAAAAAAATAGCTTTTTATGTCTAGTTTGCAAATAAAAATTTCTGCCATTGTTTTTACTTTTTTCTTGTTGATTTTTAACACTTTTTTTATTGTCGATCAAAGAAAACAAGCATTGATTTTACAGTTTGGTAAGGTCATTAAAACTGTCAACACCGCTGGCATTTCTCATAAAATTCCTTTAGTGCAAAATGCTATTTTTTTTGATAAAAGAATTATTGATCTTGTCTTGCCCGAGCAAGAAGTTATTGCTTCCGATCAAAAAAGATTGCTTATCAATGCTTTTGCCAAATATAAAATAGTTGATCCTGTCAAGTTTTATACCACAGTTGTTAATAATCAGGGCTTAGCCAATAAACTTGCCGGCATTCTTGATTCTAGCCTTCGTCAAGTAATTGGTGAAATTTTTTTAAACGAGCTTCTCACCGAAAATCGTGGTAGCATTATGAAAGATATCAAAGATGTGGTTAGTAGTTCTTCAGAAATTTTTGGCATCGAAATTGTTGATGTACGCATTATGCGAACCGATTTACCAAAAGAAAATTCCGATGCAATTTATGGTCGAATGCAAACCGAAAGAGAAAAAGAAGCCAAAGAAATCAGAGCAAAAGGTGCTCAAGAAGCCCAAAAAATCAGGGCAGAAGCCGATAAACAAAAAACCATCATTGAGGCAGAAGCAAAAAAAGATGCCGATATTGTTCGAGGTGAAGCAGAAGGAGAAGCCAATAAAATTTATGCCTCTTCTTTTGGTAAAGATCCTGAATTTGCCGATTTTTATCGCTCAATGCAAGCCTATCAAAAATCTATGTTAAACGAAAATAACAAAACAAAAATGATAATCTCTTCTGATGGAGAATTTTTTAAATACTTTGGTAATAAATAATGTTATTTCAAATATTATTTTTACTCTTTTCTTTTTTTATTTTTGCCAATTTAAACCAATCTTTTGCACAAGAAGTTAACAAGCCAGAAATCAATAAAACAGAAAACAAATTTAATAATCTCGAAGAAGTTCCAAACAAATCTCAATTAATTCCTAGTTTTGCCGATTTAATCGAAAATTTATTGCCAAGTGTCGTTAATATTTCTGCCACTCAGGGCTCTAAAAATCAAAACTCCATCGTGTTAGACAGCAATATGCTAGGCAACTTTCCGCCCACCCCTATTTTTGAAGAGCTAAAAAAACAACTAGATAAACAAATTATTGATAAGAAAAAAATAATCTCTATTGGTTCTGGTTTTTTAATTTCTAAAGATGGCTACATCGCCACCAATTATCATGTTATCGAAGATGCCCTTGAAATCAGCATTAGCTTGCAAGACAAAACTTTTTATAAAGCAAATTTAGTGGCTTTTGATCGCAAATCTGATTTAGCTTTGTTAAAAATTAACCCAACCAAAGAATTAAAATTTGCTCGTTTTGGCGATTCTTCGAGAGTAAAAATTGGCGATTGGTTAATTGCCATTGGCAATCCTTATGGTTTTGGCAGTTCGGTTTCTCTTGGCATATTATCTGCCAGAGGCAGAGATGTTAGCTCTTCTCAATCAGACGAATATTTGCAAACAGACACTTCTATAAACAAAGGAAATTCTGGTGGCCCTCTTTTTAACAGCAAGGGCGAAGTTGTAGGCATCAGCACTTCTATTTTTTCTCCTTCTGGTGGCAATGTTGGCATTGCTTTTGCCACTCCTTCTAACAATGCTTTTCAAATTCTCAAGCAACTCAAAGAGCAAGGCGAAGTTGTTAGAGGTTGGATCGGTGTGATGGCACAAGATTTAAATCAAGATTTGGCTAATTCTATCAAGTTAAACACTTTAAAAGGTGCTTTCGTTAGCGATATCACAAAAAATGGCCCTGCAGACAAGGCGGGCATCATTCCTTCGGATGTTATTTTGCAGTTCGATGAGCAAGAAATTACCGATGTTAAAACCCTACCAAAAGTAGTCAATAAACTACCCATTGGCAAAATCGTTAAAGTGCTGATTTTTCGCTATGGCAAAACTCAAACTGTCAATTTAATTATCGAAAAAACTCCCAAAGAAGACGATAAAAAAACCACTATAAAACCAATTGCAAAAACCATAGGCAAGCTTTTAGGAATCAGTTTTGCTGAAGAAAAAATTACCAACAAAACAAATATCGACAATTATTTGGTGGTGAGTGCAGTCGACCCCAGATATGATGCCTACTACAAAGGTATTGCAGTTGGCGATATTGTGGTGAGTGTTAATCAACAAATTGTCACTAATTTTACTCAAATGCAAAAAATTATTAAAACCGCTCAAACTAGCGAAAAAAACATCACTTTTTTAATTAAAAAAGAAAATAATCTGTTGCCTGTCACCATCTCTTTGTTAAATTAGCAACAAAATTAAATTGGTCTCAAATTTTATGAAAAAAGAACAAACAAAATTCACTTCTTTTATAAATTATTGCAAAAAATGGCCTCATCTATTATTGCTAACCATTTTATTTCTTCTAGTTTTTCATGGAATTTGCTCTTTATACAATCTAGAAAAATTCTCCACAATCCTGCTTTACATTGTTAGTTTTGTTGGCTTTATGCCTTTTTTTTGGCAAATGTTAAAAAAATTAATCACCGGCAATCTCACCGCCGATCTCATCGCTTTACTTGCTTTTATTTTGGCAATTTATTTACAACAACCTTTCACTGCAACCCTTATTTTATTAATGCTGGTAAGCGGTTTAGCTCTCGAAGAATTCGCCTCTCATAAAGCTTCTTTTGCTCTCGAAAATTTAATGCAAAGAATACCCGCTTTAGCCCATCTTAAAAAAGAAGATAATTTTTTTGATATCAAACTTAACGACATCAAAATTGACGATCTTATTGCCATTTTTCCTTTTGAAACCGCACCAGTTGATGGCGAAGTTGTTGAGGGTTGTGGCAATATGGATGAATCTTATTTAACTGGCGAGCCTTATAAAATCAGCAAAACTATTGGTTCGCAAGTGCTTTCTGGCTCAATAAATGGCGAATCAACCATTGTTATTAAGGCCAGCAAATTAGCAGAAAACTCTCGCTATGCCCAAATTGTTGACATTATGAAAAAAGCTCAACAAGAAAAGCCTAATCTGCAAAAACTCACCGACAAAATTGCTGTTTTTTTCGTGCCTCTCACTTTGTTAATCGCTGGTTTATGTTATTATTTTACTTCCGATTTAGTGAGATTTTTAGCAGTTCTTACCATCGCCACTCCCTGCCCGTTATTAATCGCGGTGCCAATAACCATTATTAGTGCCATTTCTATAGCCGCAAAACAAGGAATAATTATTAGAGATGCCAGAATACTCGAATATTTACCAACTTGCACAACCGCCATTTTTGACAAAACCGGCACTCTCACCTATGGAGAACCAAAACTCACCACAATTACCAACATCAGCAACTACACCGAATCGCAAATTATTCAAAAAGTTGCCAGCCTCGAAAGACATTCTCGCCACCCTTTGGCATCGGCGGTTTTAAACTATGCCAAAGAGCAAAAAATTATTTTAACCAATGCTAGTCAAGTAAGCGAAAAACCTGGTTATGGCATCAGCGGAATTGTTAATAATTTTCATCTTGTCATCACCAACAGAAATAATGCCAAAAATTTTGCCAATCATCAAAATTTACCGCCAAAACAAATCGGTTTAGAATGTGTAATTATTATCAACAACACAGTTTCTGCCATATTAGTTTTTGAAGATGTCGAAAGGCCCGAAACCGGCTCTTTTATTAGTCATTTAGGGTTAGAACATAATTTTTCTGAAGTTATTTTACTTTCTGGCGATCAGCGAGAGCAGGTGAATTATTTGGGGGCAAAACTTGGCATTCATAAATGCTATTCCGAAAAATCGCCAGAAGAAAAATTAGCTATTGTCAAAAATTATAGCCAAAAATCACCAACACTATTTGTTGGCGACGGCATCAACGATGCTCCAGCTTTTCTTTTGGCAACCGCTTCTATTGCTTTTGCTAAACACAATCAAATTGCAGGAGAATCGGCAAATGCGATAATTTTAGAAAATAATTTATTAAAAGTAGATAAACTAATGCATTTAAGCCTCGACACCCGAAAAATCGCCCTGCAAAGCGCTGTTGGCGGTATGTTATTTAGTTTATTTGGTATGATTTTGGCAAGTTTTGGCTATATTTCGCCAGCTCAAGGGGCGGTTTTGCAACAAATTATTGATGTTATCGCTATTTTTAATAGTCTACGACTACTCTTTCAGCAAAAAGTATCAAAAAAATAATTCGCTAAAACTACAATAATTCTTGAAATTTAAAATTATAAATGAAAAAATAAATTTCATAAAGCAATTTCATATTTTTGGCACTGTTGCATTCCAAATTTGCCAAACTGATTTTAATTTTTTGCTAGTTTTGAGGAGAAATTTTAGTTATTTTTAGCCTCATATTAAGCATATCGTGTTGTTGCGTTAGCACAACTGAAAGTTATATCATGCTAAAAATAGGTAAAATCGTGTTGTTGCGTTAGCACAACTGAAAGTTATATCATGCTAA
>Ga0214919_10008025_pt1 | contig 14075 bp, 14 predicted proteins | sample LL1503_MetaG_FD_177994 | JGI IMG/M metagenome (GOLD analysis project Ga0214919, IMG submission 177994) | Freshwater microbial communities from Lake Lanier, Atlanta, Georgia, United States - LL-1503 | ecosystem: Environmental > Aquatic > Freshwater > Lake | place: USA: Georgia | collected...
GACGACTACGAGGCGCTGCTGCCTTGGAACATTGCGCTGACATCCGAATAGGATCGAGCGGCCTAGCCGACCACACCAATCACATCTGAGCTCGCTGCGCAAGGGACGCGGTTAATAGACCGCTTACCCTCCGGCGGCCTGGCAGGGGCCTGATATAAAAAATCCAAAACCAGAAACCGTCCGACTCATCAGTTTCACTGCTCGGGGAAATTACAGAACGGATGTTGCACTAGCAAAACTGGGCAAATGGCGGTGGGGGGATGTCAGCGACTGCCTTGATGGCAGCAGTGTCGGGGAGAGCGGAGGTTGCACGCACGGGTACATCGGTAAAACAAAAAAATGATCGTGTCCAGCGATTTCTGCAACGCCTCTACGGGTTCACCGAATATTTACAACTCGGGGGGCCAGGTGGCATGGGTCGCGCTCACCATGTGGTGCGGCTGCCCACGCTGGGTCGTGGCGAGCTTATCCAACATCCCACAGGGCAAGGTGTGAATGATTTTTTGACCATACGGGGTTGGTCACACTCAACCCATAGAGCGTCTGCATCATCGGATCGGGTATTGGGTCTTAAACAAGATATTATTTTTTGACTAATTCCCCACTCGTATTACTCCATACTTGGCTGCCGATTCGGTAAATGCCACTTTACCAGTGGCATTATTTACCACTTTCACCGTCAAAATTAGTGTGTCAGTTACGTTCTGAATCTTAATTTTGAAATCAGAACGCAAGGGGATCACCACACCTTCGGAGGTTTCACGCCCAGCTTGCTGAGCAACATCCCACGCCTGATACATCTTATATTCAGATCCATTTGTCAACTCAAGCTGTGACTTGATTGAACCGCTACCAGACATACAAGCCATTATGTTTATATGCCTACCATTCATGCCACAGTTGATAGTTGCAGTATAAGGGAACTCCTTGGCAAATTCCATTTCGCGACGCTTTTCCGCCTGTGCTATGCGCTCAGACTCGGCACGTTGAGCCCGCGCTCGCTCGTCGCGAACGGTAATTGCAGTAGCTCCGCTCTTATTGGCTGCGGTTGCCCTGTCTTGAAGGTAGTTAATCACGCTGCCACTGTCGTCGCTGTCACTATATTTCTCTGAGCGCATTTCCTGGACGGCTCTGTCATACTCTGCTTTGTCTCGGATACCTTTTTCAGCAAGACTCTTAAGCGAGTTGGCGTTGCCTCGGATCTGGGCAGCAAACTCACTGGCTTCCACGCTGGCAAATCCCGCCTTTTTGGCCGAGGCCTCGCGCAGTTCATTGGTCGCAACAAGTGTGTTCACATCAAAAGGAACGCCCTTGCGATCACGCTCAAGCGCGGTAATTAGGGTTTTGAGGTTCTTAGGGAAGTCAACGAATACATTGCACTTTGTCGGATCTTTTTGGTGATCCACATAGAACTCGTCAATGGACTTGTAAACTGTCGAGAAAGGCCGGTTCGCATCAAAACTGGCACGCAAGTCGGAAGTATGTGTGCGAACGGCGGGGGAGAGGTAGCCAATTAGGCTATTACCGTAGGCACTTATCACCTGACCCTGAATCCCAGCATAAGAAAGGGTGCAAGCCTTGATGTTTTCGCCCTTAGTTTGGGGCACCGATAGGGTTATTGAGCCTACCTTCGCGAGGCTGTCGGCCGTGCCAAGTGTGTTGATTTCTGCGGTCCAAGTGGCGCCATCCTGAGTACGCTTTGAAGCGGCTTGCTGCAGGCGCGACACTGCTTGTGCAAGCGTGTCGTACTTAACATCGGCGAACTGGTCAAAGCCTGCGAACTCTCGGATAGCTTTGAGGTCTGGCACGATATCGCGCTGCACGGCTACCACGTCAGCGAAAGAGGCGCCGACAAATTGCCCATTTTGGACGCACTCCACCGGTTTGATAAGAACCTGTCGGTTACCCGCTAATGCATTGATTATGCGGCTGACCTCATTATTGAGCGAACGCTGAGCATCTGGTCCCTCGCCCAAGCCCCGATAGGAGTCGGGTCGCAGGATGTAGCAAAGCCGGTAACCGCCATTGATAAGCCTATCTATAGAGCCGAGCTTTTTAGTACCGTCAATTGACGTAACAAATTGCAACTGAGTTGACTCTTTGCGGGAAAAAAGAAGCAAATCGGCTGACTCGCCGGGCGAGGTTGGTGCCGAACTCGCGGTCGTCTGCGCTTGCACTGAAAAGCAAGTCAAAAGTAAAAAAATAAGTCTGAACATATCACTCCTTAAATGTAATCCACTATAGCGGATGCACCTTTTCCCACTAGCATCACCGTCATTCCCTACATGCCACAGTCTAACTCAGACGCACTGCTGGAGGCATAGCCTTGTCCGACGAGGTGTGAGCCTGGCCGGTCCACGTATTTCTAGTCAGGAATGAGTCCAAAGCGGGACCGTGAGCGCCTAAGGTCGTCAAAAGGTTGATCGTCCAATGATGGCGATCGACATGAACGAAACAACGTTGAACATGATTGCGCAGCGGCAAGACTTTCTCAAAGCAACGCCAGAAGTCAGCCTCGGCGGCGTTGGCGAGAAGGATGGTAATGAGATGTGCGAGCATGTCAGGCGCGTGCTCAAGCGCTTTGACGACCCCCCGCAAATGGGCCGAGCGAGGCGGAGTGCTCGCTTACTTGCAGCGCACCACAAGTTACAGCCGAGCCCAGATGGTATTTCACTCAAGTGCCCAGCACCCTTTCCGGACCATAAGTCAGACAAAAAGTGCGTTATCGGGTCAAAAGCGCGGTTTTTAGGCAGGAAACCCAGTGCGGTTTTGAACCGAAATCGCGGTCGCGACAGGCATAGCGCAGATGGTTTTTTGGGACCAGCATAATTTGCCTATGGACTTTTCACTTTCCGCACATGGCGTTCCTATCTATTACCTTCCTGGCCATGGTGGCCGAATTACCACGGGCTTAGGGCAGGCCTTGGTAGGGCGGGGCTATGAAGTAGTTGGTCGAGAAACAGTAGGTGACTTCAAGAAGCTGGATTTCAACGATCAAGTCAATACGATTGCCAATGACATAAAACTGCACTTTTGGCGAGAGGATGCCAAGATCATTGCCAACTCTTTCGGCGGTTATTTGTTGCTTCATGCCTTATCTAAATTGGATCCATACATAGGCAAGATACTGCTACTGTCGCCAATCGTAGGGGAGTTTTCAAGCGAGGAAATCAGCATGGGATTTATCCCACCGTATGCTGATCGACTCAGTGAACTTGCCAGTACCAATCAGTACCCAGCGCCAATGAACTGTTCGTTTCATGTTGGATCAGAGGACTGGCAGAGCAATCCAGCAAACGTCACTAAGTTTGCAAGCTTGCTTGGGTTGCCTGTTACTGTTGTCCCAAACGCAGGACATCAATTGCCCAAAGACTACGTTTCGTCGTTATTGGACAACTTTTAACAGAGACGGTGTTTAAGCCTTTTAGCGTACCGTCGTTCAAAAAGTTGGATAATGTCCAGCAGGCGATAAGGTATGACCATCCGGGGCGGCCGGTGATGGTCTTTGCTAAAGCGGTGGCGCTGATCTGAGAACTCGCCCGAAAGAATTTTTGACTATTCGAGGAGCTGATTTCCTTTTTGGTGATGAAAATCTAGATCCGCTGGCCACTAGACTGATCGAACAGGTGTGCTGATAGCGAACGAGGCTTGAGCCTGATTTTTTGGCCTGGCGCGAACTCGTGACGCTCGCGGAAGATGGCAACAATCTCCTGCCCGCCCAAGCGTGCAAACAACTGAGTCTCGCTGCCAGTGGGCTCGATCACCACCACCTCAGCCTCAAAGCCCTCGTCACTCCCGCTGACCAAATCGAGGTGCTCGGGACGAATGCCATAGACCATGGCACGCCCGTCATTTGCCGAATGCGCATGAGCTAGCGGCAAAGCAGCTCCAGTGGTCGTCACGAATGTGCCGTCTCGCTGCGTACCATCTATGAAGTTCATCGACGGAGAGCCCAGGAATCCAGCTACAAAGCGGTTGGCTGGCCGGTCATATAGCTCTAGCGGGCTGCCCGTCTGCTCGATGTGGCCGTCGTGCATGACCACTATCTGGTCGGCCATGGTCATAGCTTCGATCTGGTCGTGCGTGACATAGATGGATGTCGTCTTGAGGCGCTGGTGAAGCTCTTTGATCTCCGTGCGCATAGCTACGCGCAGCTTGGCATCAAGGTTGGAGAGCGGTTCGTCAAACAGGAACACCTGCGGGTCTCGCACGATGCAGCGCCCCATAGCCACGCGTTGGCGCTGACCGCCCGAGAGTTGGCGCGGAAAGCGCTCCAGCAAGGGCGCCAAGCCCAGTATGGCAGCGGCATTGCCCACGCGCTCAGCGATAAAAGCTTTACTTTTCTTGGCCAGCATTAAGGAGAACGCCATGTTGTCACGTACCGTCATATGAGGGTACAAGGCATAGTTCTGGAACACCATAGCTATGTCGCGCTCTTTGGGTGGAACATGATTGACCACCCGACCGGCAATTTCGACCTCGCCATCACTGATGTCCTCCAGCCCTGCAACCATACGCAGCAAAGTGCTCTTGCCGCAGCCTGATGGGCCAACCAGCACTGTGAAAGAACCATCTGGAATATCTATCGAGACGCCATGCAGTACCTCGACCTCGCCGAAGCGCTTTTTGACAGAACGAATATGTACATTTGCCATAAAAAACAAGGGTTACCAGCAATTAGCCAAAGTTAAACATCCAGCTAAATTTGACAAATTATTGGGCCTGAACGGTCACTACGTTGGTTGGCTTGGAGACGATCTTAGCATCGTGAGCTAGAAAAATAGCACCTCACGTAGCCCGATCGATCGGTTTGCGCCATAAGTTTGCTAGCAGCCTATAAAAAATTTGCTTTTACAGCGCGGCTCGCTATACTTCTCCGGGCGTGCTGTTGGTCTTCGGCTCAAGTCACCTAAAAATAGAAACTTGCTGTGGAAATAAGTCATCGGATTGTTGAACAGATGAGTGTACGGCTTCTTGGATCTAGGGAGCTCATGGGGCGTGCTGCTGCAACTGATATCGCACAAGAAATCCGAATGCGAATTGCAAGTAAGGGGGCTGTTCGCATCATCCTTGCTGCAGCACCCAGCCAGTCGGAAATGCTAACCTCGTTGGTGAGAATGCCTGGGATAGACTGGGCTAAGGTTACGGCTTTTCACATGGATGAGTACATCGGCCTGCCTCCTGCGGCGCCGCAGCGATTCTCTGTTTGGCTTGAACACCAATTTGTTAGACATGTCCCGTTAGGGGCATGGCACCCGATCTTGCCGGATGGGGATCCTTCCAAGGCGGCAAATTCTTATGCTGCCCTACTCGCTGAATTACCAATCGACATAGTATGTCTGGGTATTGGTGTTAACGGCCACATCGCTTTCAATGATCCGCCGGTAGCCGACTTCAATGATCCGAAAGACGTAAAAATAGTACGGTTAGATCCAACTTGTCGACAACAACAGATAGACGACGGTTGCTTTGAAAATTTTTTGGACGTACCACAAACCGCTATCACACTAACTATTCCACGGCTGCTGCTTGGAGATCGCTTGTTTTGCGTTGTACCAGGAGGGAGAAAGCAGCGTGCTGTCCGCGACGCTTTGTATGGCCCAGTGCTTACAGATTGTCCAGCAAGCATACTTCGCCGTCACCCGAATTTTACGTTATACCTTGACCCGGAATCCTCGCCCGATGCTTGAAAATCTGACCGCCGATGATCTTTGCGCAGCTTATCTTGGAGACATCCATAGGTTGATGGAAAGAATACTAGTCGAGGAAAAAGTTTCGCTTGAGCTGGCTGCAAACAGGGTTGCAGATCAAATTTTTTTAGATCGTTTGGTACACATTTATGGCCCCGGAGGCCATTCTAATTTAGCAGCTCAAGAAATTTTTTTTCGAGCGGGAGGATTAATGCACGTCAGTGCTGTTTTGGATGAAGGCACACTTTTATCTAACGGGGCATTGCGTTCAATGGCGATAGAGCGAACACCGGGCTATGGAAAAGTGGTCATTCAGGATTGGCAATTAGACGCTGGGGACCTCCTTATTCTTGTAAACGCTTACGGAATCAATGCAGCCTTAATTGATGCTGCGCTTGAAGCTCGCCGTAGGGGAGTCTTTGTGATCGGATTTTCTTCTCGTGAACATGCAACCCAGACAGACAAAAAACATCCCGCTCGCCACCCGAGTTGTAGCGATCTCCACGAGGTGGTAGACATTGCGATTGATACCAAAATAGCGATTGGGGACGCGATTGTCACCGTCCCAGGAATGAGCGAGCGCATTGCGGCAGTATCTACATTTGCAAACGCGTTTGCTCTCAATAATCTTGTTATTCGAACTGTTAAAAAATTGACTGCTCGCGGCATGGAGGTGCCCGTTTGGAGGAGCGGTAATGCATTTGGTGGCGACGAAGCAAATGCACGTTTTATTTCTCGATTTCGTGGCAGGGTCAAACGCTTATGACATCGAGATCAATTACTGGCAGAGACCCCGAGACTGGGGATAGCTTAACTGTACAGGTAACCAACGGACATATTGATTGCATAGAAAAACTGAACTATTCAGTAGACTCGTACATCTCTGCTGGTCTGATTGATCTTCAGGTAAATGGGTTCAAAGGGCTCGACTTAAACGATGGAAATTTAAAACCTGAGACTGTTGTGGCTCTTACAGAGCTAATGCTCTCTACTGGTGTGACAACTTTTGTGCCGACACTGGTAACCGCATCGCAGGCTTCACTTCTGCGTGCGTTGAAGGCGATCGCTCGCGCTCGAAATGATTGCTCCTTGGTTGGACACTCGATCCCATATGTGCATGTTGAAGGACCTTTTGTATCGCCAGAGGATGGTCCGAGGGGAGCGCACCCTAGCCAATATGTCCGCCCACCAGATATCGACGAAGTTGCTGAATGGCAGCGTGTCAGTGGTAACCTTGTCGGAAAAATTACACTGTCACCCCACTACGACGATATAGAATTATTCATTCGAGCGCTTGTGAGCAAAGGAATACTTGTAGCAATTGGGCACACATCTGCTACGTCCGAGCAAGTTCACCGAGCGGCTGCAGCTGGGGCATGCTTCTCGACCCATTTAGGCAATGGAGCCGCCGCTAACCTTGCTCGCCATCCGAACTTTATTTGGGCTCAACTGGCAGATGACCGTTTGACAGCATCTTTCATTGCTGATGGGTTTCACCTTTCAAAAGACACGTTTAAGGCTATGCTGCGGTCCAAAGGGTTACATAATTCGGTTCTGGTATCAGACTTAGCCGCATTGGGCGGTATGCCCGCTGGTTACTACGACACCGTCTTAGGTGGCCGGGTAAGAGTCAATTCAGAAGGTTGCCTTACCTTGGTGGGTACGCCCTACCTGGCCGGCGCCGGTTCGCCGTTACGAGATAACGTAGCCTCGGCAATCTGCATGGCAGATCTCACGCTTGCCGAGGGTCTCCAGCTGGCAACTGCGAACCCTGGACGCTTTGTTGGTGGCAAGGGGCGCCTTTTGGTTGGAGCACCTGCAGACCTAATTCTTTTTAATTGGCAAAAAGGCTCCCGGACCCTCAATATCCACGAAACTTTGGTCAGGGGCCAAGTCAAATGACACTTTGGGCTGGCGCGAGCAAGGTTGACATCACGCCTCCAGCGGGAATGGCGATGGCAGGCTTTGCAGCTCGGACTGAGCCCGCTCTTGGCGCTCACGATGAGTTGACAGTTCGAGCGGTAGCGGTTAACGATACGGCTCTCCTGGTCGCTGACGTGATTGGACTGCATGAGGATATGAGCCAGAGAGTACGGAAGCGCTGTGTTCTGCCTGACGATAAAGTTGTGATTACCTCACTGCACACGCATGGTGGTCCAGTTACGATGGCTGGCCGGCTTGGTACAGGTGCAGAGTCCGACTATCTGTCGCAGTTGGAAGATGCTTGTGTTGAAGCGATAAACAAAGCAGTAGATTCTGCGACGCCGGCGAGACTACTCAGCGGCATGGGGGCGGACCCTAAGGTGGCTCGCAATAGAAGGCATGATCAGGGCCCGTTGGATCGCGCTTTGCCTGTGCTCAAGATTGAATCACTCGCTGGACGCCCAATTGCTGTACTGTTATCTTATGCATGTCATCCGGTAGTGCTTGGCGCAGACAACAGGTTGTGGACAGCGGATTATCCGCACTTCACACGAACAATGATAGAAGCGGCCGTTCCGGGTGCATTGGCACTTTTTTTCACAGGGTGTGTCGGTGATTCCAACACCGGACACACTGCCCAGTCGTCACTTAGCCTTGCTGCCAATCCTGAAAGATCTTTCGAGTCAGCTAAGAAAATAGGGCACCGTATAGGGGAAGCTGCTCTGGCCTCACTTCTAACCCCAGCTGAGAGTGATATATCAACAGCATATGCAGAACTATCCCTCTACTTTCAGCGTCAAGATAAACAGAGCACAAACGAACTGGCAAAAGCGTGGCGCATCGAACGCTCAAATGCTTCTCAGATGCGTGCTGTCATCCTAGACTGTTGGATTAGATGGGCAGAGAATGCTGACCTCACTCAGCGCGAATTTTGGAATGCGCGAGTAGCAGTGGTAAATTGGGGTGGTTTTCTAATCGTAGCGATGCCTGGTGAAATCTTTGCCGAAAGCTCTTTAACAATTCGATCATACCTGCAAGGGAAGCCGGCTTTTGTAATAGGATTTTCAGAAGGTAACCCAGGGTATATTCCTCCCGAAAGCGAGTATCATTTCGGGGGTTACGAAATTGAAGAGGCACACCGCTATTACGGGATGCCAGCAACTTTTAAACCGGGTTCTGCGGAAGCTATCGTTGCTGCAGTTATAAATTTAGTCCCCGATTCAAGACTGAATAACTGACAATTGATAAACGTTCCTTTGTAAAAAACTTTCATAACTTGAGCAAAATAAGTAGTTCACCGGCTGCCTAAACGGAGCCTCTCGTTACCACCACTTTACCAAAAGGAGATTAGTATGTTAAAACTTTTTATTACGCCTTATCAAGTTAGCGGCAGCCAGCGGTTACGACTTAGAGATTTATCGGGATTTGCACTAAGCGGACTCGTTTTCTTGAGTACGAGTTCGGTTTATGCCCAAAAAATCTCTATTTGGAGTGGCTACCCAGAAATGGCGCCGTTCTATCAACGTGTTGCGGATGCCATGAAGGCAAAAAATCCTAACTTACAGATATCGGTTGAGGCTATTCCCTTACGAGAACATGAAAAGCGAGTTGCCTTAGGCATCACTTCGGGCTCTACAGGTGCGCTTGTCATCGAACTGCCCCCTTCCACAGCCAATCGCTACCTCAGCAACAGCTTGTTGTCCAAAGCACCTGCAAACGTATCAAACTTTGTGGGTGATTCGAAAAATTTTGTCCCCTTCTTTACCCAAAATGCAAGTTTTGGTGGAGCGGTGTACGGAGTACCATTATTTCGAGGACAAGGCGCACTGTTTTATAACACTGATATGTTCAAAGCCGCAGGTCTGACAAAGCCCCCCACGACAATGGAGGAGTACACAACCTATGCAGAAAAACTGACCAAACGGGATGCGAGCGGCAAAGCAATTGTTTCTGGCTGGAGTATGCGCTTGTCAGGTGGGGGGCAAGGAATTGCCGAAAAATTCTGGATTAATATGTTCCAGTATGGCGGTAATTTGGTAAATCAAACTGCAGATGGTAAATGGCGGGTTAGCCTTGCTACTGACGCTGGAAATAAAGCACTAAAGCAATACCTAGTAAATGTACATAAACTCAAAACAGTTAGTCCCGAAATGCCAGCTGATGCAGATGCATTTGAGCGCGGACAAACCGCTATGTTTATCCGCGAGTCCTGGGTAATCGCAGACATCGCGAAAAAAGCGCCAAAACTAAACTATGCAACTGCTCCTTTACCGCGCGGAACCATTGGCCTACCTGCAAACTTATACGTTAACGCAAAAGGCACCGATGCTGATGCTGCTTGGGCCTTCGCACTTGCAACCAATGAGCCAGATAATCTGCTTTGGATGCTCAAAAATGTAGGGTGGCTAGCCAATCGCCAAAATGTTGATTATTCCTCAGTGGTCAATGCGACTCCGGGGTTTGCGGGATTTATAAACTACCCGAAAGACCATGCGTTTTTTACACTTCCAGCACTTGACCCTATTGAAGAAATTCTCACTCGAGTTGCCAACAAGCTAACTGCCGCATTCGCTAAATCTAGTCTTGCGGACGACGATAAAGCCATTGCAGCACTACTACTTGAAACCGAAAATGAAGCAAATGCAATCCTTAATCGAGAGGGCCTGTTAGGAAAATAAAAATAGCCGGGGTTCGTAATAATAAATTTTATGTTTCATTGAATTTGAATTCATAAAATTATGGCTCATCGAAAAAGATTAATTTTTGCAATTCTTGCGCTTACCCCGGCGCTTCTTATATACGGATGGGTACGCCTTGTCCCGATTTTTGAAACTCTCCGCTTAAGTCTACATCAATGGAATATCCTATCGAAAAATAAACCATTTGTTGGATTGGATAATTTCCATGAATTGTTTTCAGATCCTTTATTTCTCGAGGCTCTTTTTAACACGACCGTCATTGCCTTTGGTGTACTTCTAGTAACTATTCCACTTTCTCTATTTTTAGCTGTCCTAATCTATAATCGGACTAAATCATCTTTTTCTGGCTTTTATGAGACATCAGTTTTCCTACCGCACGTCGTTTCCCTTGTTCCTGCTGCAATGGCGTGGAAATGGATTTTCGACGCTCGCCTGGGACCTCTTAATGCCGCATTAAGTTGGCTGGGGATAGCACCCCAAGCCTGGTTATTTGATCCAGTTCTGTCAATTATTTGTATAATTGTTTTGTGTTCATGGCAAACACTTGGGTATGCCGTGCTGATTTATCTGATTGGGTTGAAAAATCTGCCTTCTACCCTCTTAGAAGCTGCGCGGTTAGATGGTGCCTCGGCTGTGCAGACCTTTTGGCATATTACTGTTCCTATGCTAAAGCCGATCACACTCTACGTGTCGGTGGTAACGCTCGTTGCAGGCTTTAACGTTTACGCACAGGCCTTCATTTTAGCATCAGACTCGCAAGGTGCGCCTGGACGCCAAGTTCGGACATTGGTTCATGATATGCTGGAAAACAGCTTTCGCAATTATCGCGTTGGTTACGCCGCATCTGAAGCAGTTATTTTGCTGATTATTGTATTAATTTTGACCCTGGTACAATTTAAGATCCTACGGGAAAAAAACAAGACATGAAGCAGTTAGAAAAAAAGAAATTTTTTCTGAATCTCGGGGCTATCTCCGATTATGCACGAATGTCAAAAGCTTCAGATTGGTTTATAGATTTTTTTCTCGTTTTATTTTCTTTATCGATGGTCCTGCCATTGATTATTTTAATTTCTAATGCCTTTAAGACTCCGGAGGAACTATTATTGTGGCCACCAACGCTGGTACCAGAAAATCCAACGTTGGATAATATTGTTCGAGTGTTAGGAGAAACACCCCTACTTCACTGGATTTGGAATAGCCTGTCATTTGCTTTATTATCTACAGTTTCAATTGTTACTACATCTGCTATTGCTGGGTATATTTTGGGTAAATTTAGATTTTTTGGTATTAATATAATTTTCAGCGTCATATTGGCTACAGCGATAATTCCGTTCGAAGTGTACATGATCCCACTTTATTTTCAAGTCAAATCACTCGGTCTATTGAATTCACTTTGGGGTTTATTGGTTGGATATTTAGTCATGAGTTTTGGGATATTTTTGATTCGTCAAAATGTGATTCAATATATACCAGATGAGCTATTAGAGGCTGCTAGGATTGACGGTGCGGGTGAATTTTGGGTGTTTTTCCATGTGGTATTACCCTTACTTCGAGGACCTCTTGCAGCACTCGGTGTACTTGCGTTTTTTCAGGCCTGGACCGCGTTTGCGTGGCCGCTTGTTGTCAGTACGGCCAAAGAATCTTATACGATTGAGGTTGGTTTAGCATTGTTTCATACAGGTTTTACCGTTGATCTAGGGTTGCTAAGCGCAGCCTCGGCTATCGTTATGGTTCCGAGCGTCACACTCTTTGTAGTACTTCGGCGTCAGTTTGTTCAAGGTTTTGCCAACACTGGGCTAAAAGAATAGCAATGGCGGAACCGTTCTTTAGCTTTGCTCGCAATCTTTACGACTGTTCGAATGAAGCTGGCCTAAGATGGATGATGGAGCGCAAGCCGCTGCACGGCGTCTATTTGAATACCAAAATAAATAGTATTAGTTTGGAGGATTACTCGTCGGAAGACGGTCGACGTGGTCCTGAGTGGGTGTATGGATGGATACAAGGGAGAGGCTTGGAGTCCATCGTGACACATCTAAAGTCTTCAAGGTGTAAATCTAATTCGCTAACCGTCCAAATGCATGCTAGAGCTAGTTCGCTGTATTCGGCGTTAAATAGTCTGCTATCCGATTCAGGCCACGCCTATTTTTGTTACGATAAACTAATGCAGCCAGCATGGAATTCTCCCCATCAGCCTCCAAGTTTTAATCTATACGACTCACAAATTTATACTTATTCAGATGTATTTTTTGCGAAGGGTTTGATCGCTGCTTCCGTGCATTTTAATTCAAAGCAGACTATGACCCATGTTAGATATCTTGCTGAAATTATTTCTTCGATTGAGGAGAATCGCTTTCAGATAGATGAGTCTATCCCGGCCAATGCTCAGGCGCTTGAACGGCAGCCGAACAGCTATGGGCCTCGTATGATTTTGCTTGGCGCTGCAAATCTACTTCAAATGTTCGGGCAATCTAATGCTAGCTTTTTTGCAGATCGGTTTATTAATTATATTCTAGACAGGCACCTCGACCAACCCACATCATTATTGCGCGACCATATAGGCGGTGACTCTTGCAACCCCGGACATGCTATTGAATTTGTCGGCTTTTCACTTGAATATCTTCCAGCAGATGCTGATCCAGGATTAATCGCTATACTGGAGAAAATCCTGCTGGCATCATTTTATGGGGGATTTAAGGGTCCAGGTATTTGCCTTGATATATCTATCCAGACAGGATGCACGACAAGCTCATATTATCCTTGGTGGTCTTTGCCTGAAGCAATTCGTGCCGCTGCGCTTCTCTACAACCGTACACACAGCGTAGCTTCACTTACTGTATGGAGAGTCGCTCATGAGGCTTTTTTCAGATCTTACTGGAGAACTTCGCCTCCGATAGCATTTCAAACTTTGACCGCTGATGGGCCGGTTGATTTTGTGCCGGCGACGTCAGACCTTGATCCGGGCTATCACACTGGATTGAGTTTACTTTGTGCTTCGAAAATTGCTGAAATATGTGAAAAATCATCAACTTAATATTGTTCTCTTTGTGTATAACGCCTGATGTTCGAAAAATATAAATGTCTCGAGGCTCTAGGGTTGTGTTGTCAAAAAGCACTGCAGCGAACTCGATTTCTACTACTCGGACTCCCATGTGGTTAAAGAATCAGGCATGCCCGTCAGTACAGCGATTGCCCTGGCAGATTTAGATTTGGCCTCTGTGTTGGTTGGCCGTGGTGTGATGTCGTGACGAGTTGGGCAGGGCATTGATTCGAATCAAAACTCCATCCACATTGGTCAGTTAAGATAAAAACGTCAAACAATTTGATTGATACTCGAGGCTGTTGATGGCCAGCGTGTGAGTTCAAAATGCCCAAGCGTAAAGAGTCTTTACGCGTATATTTTCGATAGTTATTTTGGAACCAAAAAACCATAACTTTAATATCTAGTAACTATACTACTAGCATACTACTTTGCAGTTTGTGAATCCGGCTAACGCATTGATATAATTGAGAAATATGGCGAATTGCCGGAGTTTTCACACTGCTGGGGTCGGAGGTTCGAAGCCTCCACCGCCCACCAAAAACTCGGCCAAGCAAGCAAGGATTCTAGAGTCATCGCGAATCCTTTTTTTCGGGCCGTCTGGGCTGGCAAACGGAGTAATCGGGCCATGGACCAAGTCGAATGTGTGGTGGTAGGTGCCGGCGTGGTTGGCTTGGCGGTGGCGCGTGCCCTGGCCTTGGCTGGGCGTGAGGTGCTGGTGCTCGA
>Ga0214919_10008026_pt1 | contig 14075 bp, 12 predicted proteins | sample LL1503_MetaG_FD_177994 | JGI IMG/M metagenome (GOLD analysis project Ga0214919, IMG submission 177994) | Freshwater microbial communities from Lake Lanier, Atlanta, Georgia, United States - LL-1503 | ecosystem: Environmental > Aquatic > Freshwater > Lake | place: USA: Georgia | collected...
CCCGCAATAAATATTATAAATGCTTTAATTCAAATATCTTTTGGCGGCAAGTTTTTCTTTGCATCATCAGCACTTATATTTGGATCCAATCCATCTATGTCTCCACAAACAGAAAACTCAAGTTTTGCGCCTGATACAGCTTATGGTATTGCAAAACTTCATATCCAGAATTACACTAACCTAGCGAGAGCTAATTTTAATTTAAACTTTAAATCGGGAATTTTTTATAATCATGACTCTTATTTAAGAAGCGATAAATTTGTTTTAAAAAAGATCATTAAATCTGCAATTCAAATTTTTAAAGGTAGAGTAAGTAGTTTTTACATGGGAAATATTAATTCATCTCGAGATTGGCTTCATGCTTCCGATGCAGTTTTAGCTGCGGCGATGATTATGGAATCTAATTTAAATGAGGATTTTATAATCGGATCTGGCCGTCAAAATAAAATCTCTTCAGTGATTGACATAGTTTTTAGAAAATTTGATCTTAATTATTTAGATTTTATACATATTGATAATGATTTAGTAAGAAAATTTGACTCATCTGAGTTAATTGCAAATTCAGAAAAAATTAGAAAAAAGCTTGGATGGCAGCCTCTTATAACATTCGACTCCATGATAGATGAAATGATTGAATATGAAATGAGCATTTCAAATGATCATTAAATTACAAAAATCAACTTTTTTGGAGGAAGAAAAAACTAAGAAAGAATTATGCGAATTCATTTTAAACTCAAAAAAGCTCAGCATGTCTGAAGAATGTTTGAAATTCGAATTAAATTTTTCTAAAAAGCAAGAAAGGAAATACTCTGTTTTTGTGAATAGTGGGAGTAGTGCAAACTTAATTCTAATTCAGGCTTTGTTGAATCTAAAAATTTTAAAAAGAGGAGACTTTGTTGCTGTATCGTCGATCACATGGGCCACAAATATCATGCCTCTTCTTCAGCTTGGCTTGAATATTCATTTCATTGATTGTGAGATTAATACTTTAAATATCTCGAGAGACACTTTACATCAAGCATATCAAGAGAATAATAATATTAAAGTATTATTCTTAACCAATGCATTAGGTATGTCTGATAACATTCAAAATATTCAGGATTATTGTACTTCCAATAATATTATACTTCTTGAAGATAATTGTGAGTCTCTCGGAACTAGAGTTGGAAATAAGCTTTTGGGCAATTATGGTTTGGCATCTACCTTCTCCTTCTTTGTTGGCCATCATATTTCGTGTATAGAAGGTGGTATGGTAACAACTGATAATTTTGAGCTTTATTGCCAGCTTGTTATGATTAGGGCTCATGGCTGGGATAGAAATCTTCCAGAGGAAGTTCAGAAGAAGTTAAGAAATGAGTATCTCATTGATGAGTTTTACTCTACGTATACTTTTTATCATTTAGGCTACAATGTCAGACCAACTGAAATAAATGGTTTTTTAGGAAACAATCAAATTAAATATTGGGATTTGATTGTTAAAATGCGACATGAAAATTTCATTTTCTTAAATAATATTATTAAATCCAATCAGAAATTAATTTCTATCAATCATAGTCATATTGATTTAATTTCAAGTTTTGCAATCCCAATTATTGCAAAGGAAAAAAGTGACATTGAGAAATTAAAAAAAATATTTATAAGCAAGGAAATTGAAATTAGGCCAATGATTGCTGGAAATATTGCTTCGCAACCTTTTCTTAAGGGCTTGTATAAGCCTGGCATCCCCTTAAAAAATTCCACTTTTTTACACTCTAATAGCTTTTACTGTGGAAATAATCCAGAACTTACAAATGATGAATTAAATTTTATAGCTGAATTACTATGCAATTTTTAGAAGTCTAGAATGATAATTTAAATTTATCAAAATAATATGAAGCCTTTTCTCTCATTATGCATCTGCACTAGAAATCAATCTTCTCGTTTGAGAGAGACATTAAGTAGTATTGAAGGGTACCTATCTTCTGATATTGAGTTATTGGTTTGTGATGATAGTGATGATGATTTATCTCAGAAGGTTTGTGCAGACTTCGCAGCATTACCTATTATTTATTTTTTAGGAGACAAAAAAGGACTCGATGGAGCAATTTTAAAAATTACAAAAAAAGCAACTGGTAAATATATTTGGTGGATCGGTGATGATATTTTAACTCATGGAGCAATTGACAATGTATATAATTTTCTCAAAAATAATCCTCAGTTAATTTTTTTATGGATTAATTCGGCAGATTCGAGTGATTTAAGTTTAACTGCTTTTAAAAATGCTGAAAATGATATTTTTGATGATAGAAATAAGCTTTTATCTATTGGCACTATTGGTCTGCTCGGATTTATAACCTCAACTATATTTCAAAGAGATCAGTCGTTAGATTCCCTAAAAAATGCTGAAAAATATTTAGGGTCAGCTTTTGTATGTCTTTATATAATTATGTTTGTTTTGTCAAAAAAAGGGAAAATTGGATTTTTTTCTGAAATTTGTTTTCTAAGTATGACGAAAAAGAATGAAGAAAAAAGATGGTTTAATCCTTCAGTTGTTTTCGGTATTAATCTTCCTTTTATTGTAAATAGTTTTAAAGATGTGTTTAGCTTCAATAGCTTTCGATCAGCTATAAGTCAGAATATTACTCAATTGCTTAAGGCAATTATTCTTGAAAGAGTCACTTCTAGAAGAAATATATTTGGATATTCCCCTTCTTTATTACCAAAATTTATTCAAATTTATTGGAGTTACCCTATTTTTTGGCTCTATATGCCATTCTTAATTTTACCTAGATTCATTTTAAAAATTTTCCTTCCTTTTTATATTCTTTTAAGAAAGTTTAAATAAATGTGTGGAATATCTGGCATATACGAAGACTATATTAAACCTAAACGATTCATTAAATCTACCTTGAATATAATGAATCAGAGTATGGTTCGTCGTGGACCAGATGCCCAAGGCATATGGATTGATAAAAAAATTAATTTTGGTATGGCTCATACAAGGTTATCTATCATTGATTTAACGAGTAAAGCAAATCAACCCATGATTTCTTTTGATAATCGCTATGTAATTGCCTTTAATGGCGAAATTTACAATTTTTTTGATCTTAAATCTGAATTGATAAAACAAGGATTTAGATTTACAACAAATTCAGATACAGAAGTTATTCTTAACTTGTTTATAAAATATAAGCATAAGATGCTTACCAGATTGAGAGGGATGTTTGCAATTGCTATTTGGGATACAAAAAATAAAAAATTATTTTTAGCAAGAGATCCTTACGGGATTAAACCTCTATATATAGCTAAAACATCTAATGGATGGATTTTTGCTTCGCAAGTAAAAGCTATTTTAGAGACAAATATTTTAGCTAGAGATATCGACCAAAAAGGAGTTGATAGTTTTCAGCTCTTTGGAAACGTTAATGAGCCCTATACATGGTTTAAAAATATTCGAGCAGTTCCTTCCGGTTCATTTTTAGAAATTGATAAAAATTTGAAAATTACAAGTACTTTTAAATATTGGGATATAGCTGATAGCTGGATTAGAGCATCTAAATTTAGCTCAAAGAATTTTGATAGAAAAAATGTAATAAATAATGTAAGAAAATTTTTAATTGAATCAATTAAATATCATTTAGTCTCGGATGTAAAAATAGGAATTTTATTGTCGGCTGGAGTTGACTCAACAATTTTACTAAGCCTTATAAAAGAACTAGGATTAAAAAATATCATAGCTATTACTGTTCAATTTGATGAATTTTTAGGTACGGTTAATGATGAAAGCGCTATAGCTGCCGATATTGCTTCGCATTTCGGAGTTGAGCATTACATTAGAAAAGTATCAAAAGCTGAATTTGAAGCTGATATTGGCTTAATCACCTTATCTATGGATCAGCCGAGTATAGATGGAGTAAATACCTGGTACGCATGTAAAGCAGCTTCCGAAAAAAAATTAAAAGTTGTTTTATCTGGGGTTGGTGCAGATGAGATTTTCTTTGGATATCCTGCTTTTACTCAAATCCCAAAGATCTTCGCAATATATAACAATTTTAAAAAATTGTTCTTTTTAAAATTTTTTTTGTACCTATTGTGCCAACTGCTGAGTCAAGTTACCTCGAAAAAGAAGTGGCGTGATTTCCCTGGACTAATTTCTAATATTGATAATTTATGGCTTGCTAAAAGATTAATAACTTCAATAAATGAATTTCAAAATTCTAATCACTCAGAGTCTAGATTTCTCAAATTTAGAAAGTATAATTTTAAGGATTGGATTTTAAATTTAACATCAAAAAACCTTAAAAATCCTGAATTAAGAATTTCACAGCTAGATTCACTCGGATATCTAAGAAATCAATTACTAAGAGACTCAGATTGGGCAAGCATGTCTCACAGTGTTGAGCTCAGAACCCCTTTTGTTGATGCCCATTTTTTAAAAAATTTGGAGCCATACTTATCAAGCTTTAAATTTTTTCCCAATAAAGAGCTTTTGATTAAATCTGTAATTAAGGAAATACCGGATTACGTAATATCTAGAAAAAAAACTGGCTTTAATATCCCCATCAATAAATGGTATTCGGAAATTTGCAATAAAAAAAATAAAAAATGGTTGCAGAAGGTAGCTGAAATCTATGAATTGCAATTTTAATAAAAGGAAATTTTTTTGAGAATAGTACATACTATTTCATCAGTTGCTAATTTATCAGCCGGACCTTCGTACTCAGTAACCCGTTTATGCAAGGGTTTGATAGAAAAAAAGCATGCATTAGATTTACTAACCAGTCAGGATGGCACTGTCCGAAATTCCGAGCCTTTTGAGATTTCATTTAAACAAAGCTTTTTTAACTCTAGACTTTATCATTCCTCTGAAATGTATAAGTGGCTTAAAGACAATGCTTTAAATAAGAAGATTGATATTCTTCACTCTCATAATCTTTGGACGATGCCTAATATTTACCCTAGTGTTATTTCTCATAAATACAATATTCCATTATTCTATTCACCTAGAGGGACTTTATCAAAATGGGCCTTTGAAAGTGGCTCTTTTGCAAAAAAAATATTTTGGCCTTTGCTTCAAAGAAAAGCCTTAGATCGTGTTTTCTGTTTTCATGCAACTGCATATTCAGAATATCAAGATATTAGAAATAATGGCTTTAGTCAGCCAGTTGCAATTATTCCAAATGGAATTGATATGTATCAGAAGAAATACCATAAATCTTATCAAAAAAATATTCTTTTTTTAGGCCGCATTCACAAGAAAAAAGGGTTAGATGTGCTTATTAAATCCTGGGCTCTTGTGGAAAAAAAATTTCCAGAATGGAAATTAATAATTGCAGGGCCTGATAATCAAGGTTATTTAAATTTTGTGAAGATTTTGGCGTCAGATTTAGGTTTAAAGAGAATTTCTTTTGTTGGTGAACTAATTGGAGAACGTAAATATCAAGCTTACGGCGAGGCAAATATTTTTGTGTTACCTACATATTCAGAAAATTTTGCTATGACTGTTGCAGAAGCATTGATGATGGGAACACCTGCGATTGTATCCAAAGGGGCTCCATGGGAAGGGTTGATAAAGAATAAATCCGGTTGGTGGATTGATATTGGAGTTGATTCACTTGTTCAATGCTTTAATGAGGTTTTAAAGTTAGATAGAAATACATTAATAGAGATGGGAAATAATGGTGCCAAATGGATGGAGAAAGACTTTTCTTGGTCAGAAATTATCCGTATGATGATAAAAGCATATGAATGGAGTCTGGACAGGGCGGAAAAACCAGATTTTGTAATAATTGATTAGTGGAGACATGGTGTTTAAAAATAAAACATTGTTGATTACAGGCGGAACAGGATCCTTCGGAAACGCATTATTAGATAGATTTGTTTCATCCAACTATAAGGAAATAAGGATATTTAGTCGCGATGAAAAAAAACAAGACGATATGCGAAAAAAATATTCCAATAGCAAAATTAAATTTTATATTGGCGATGTTAGGGATATTAATTCTATAAACAATGCCATGGATGGTGTCGATTTTATATTTCACGCGGCAGCCTTAAAGCAGGTGCCATCGTGTGAATTTTATCCCATCGAAGCTTTAAAGACCAATGTCTTAGGTACAGAGAATGTGTTGAATTCAGCCATTTATTATAAAGTTAAAAAAATTGTATGTTTAAGTACGGATAAAGCTGTTTATCCAATTAATGCGATGGGCATATCAAAAGCAATGATGGAAAAAGTAATTGTTGCGAAATCGAGAGTAAGCAAAAATACAATAATTTGCGTTACAAGATACGGTAATGTTATGGCTTCACGAGGATCGGTGATACCTCTGTTTGTTGAACAAATTAAAGCTAATAAACCTATTTCAATTACTGATAGCGATATGACAAGATTTATGATGACGTTAGATGATGCCATAGATCTAGTTTTATATGCATTTAAGAATGGAAAATCAGGTGAAACTTTTATTCAAAAAGCTCCAGCAGCTTCTATTTCCAATTTAGTGAAAGCCTTATGTGAAGTTTTTAAAAAACCAAATCATATGATTAAAATTATTGGAACAAGGCACGGAGAAAAGGCTCATGAGGTATTAATGAGTCGTGAAGAAAGAATCTTTGCTGAAGAATTAACTTCTTATTTTAAAATTCCCCCAGATTTAAGAGATTTAAATTATGACCTGTATTATATGTCAGGTAAAAAGAACTTAAAAAAAATAGCTGAATATAGCTCTTTTAATACAAAACAACTTGATGTTCAGAATTTAAAAAAGCTTTTAATGAAAGTAAATTACATTCGTGAGAGTCTCTAAAATTGAGAATTCTTATTACAGGCGCTAATGGATTTATCGGTAAAAATCTCATTGCCCACTTAAAAACTGACAATTCTCTAAAGATAGAAACTTTTTTAAGGGGTCAAAGCTTTGGAGTTTTAAAAGAAAAAATTAATCAAGCAGATTTTATATTTCATCTTGCCGGAGAAAATAGACCAGATAATAATCAATTATTTAAGAAAAATAATTTTGAATTAACGAAAAATATTTGCAAATTCATAATTGAATCTAATAAAAAAATTCCTTTTGTTTTTTCTTCAACAGTTCAGTATGAATTAAAAAATCCGTATGGTGTTAGTAAGCGCAATGCAGAATTAGTTGTCGAAGAATATCAGAAAAAAACAAAAGCCCCAGTATTTATTTATAGGCTTACTAATATTTATGGTAAATGGGCTAAGCCCAATTATAATTCAGTTGTTGCAACTTTCTGTACTAATATTATAAATAATACCCCGTCAACAATTATAGATGGTGATAAGACGCTTAAGCTTTGTTATATTGAAGATCTTATAGAAGATTTTTGTAAAATAATTAAATCTAAAAAAAATGGCCTTACTTATATAAAAGTAAAGCCAATTCACCAAATTACAGTTCAAGCTTTATTTGACACTCTAAAATCATTTCATATATCAAGGCCGATGTCATCGATTGTATTTGAATCCACTCTAGATAAGAATTTATATTCTACTTTCATAAGTTATCTTCCTTTTAAAAAATTTTCATACCCATTGAAGTTACATTTAGATATGCGTGGCAATTTTGTTGAATTTTTAAAATTATCTAACCAAGGTCAAATATCATTTTTTTCTATCAATCCTGGGCACACAAGAGGTAATCATTATCATCATTTTAAAACTGAAAAGTTTTTAATCTTAAACGGCCGTGTTAAATTTAAATTTAAAAATCTACTCACAGGAAAAGTGAAAGAAAAAATTGTAAATGGTAAAAATCCAGAAGTAATCGATACTGTTCCAGGTTGGATCCATAACATTAAGAGCCTTGAAAAAATAAATACTGTCTATGTAATTTTATGGTCTAATGAGGTTTTTGATTTGAACAAACCTGACACTTACTATGAAGAAATTTAAGGAAAATAAAATTAAAATTCTTACAATTGTTGGGACTCGACCTGAAATCATCCGTTTATCTAGAATAATAAATAAATTTAATGAAGTATGTGATCATATTTTAGTTCACACGGGTCAAAATTACGATTACTCACTAAACGAAATTTTCTTTAAAGATCTTGGTATTAAAAAGCCAGATTTTTATTTGAATGCTTCAGGTAAAAGTACTGCTGAGACACTGTCTAAAATTATTTTTGAAGTTGATAAAATTTTGGAGCAGTTAAATCCTGATGCTGTTTTAATCTTAGGAGATACGAATAGCGCTCTTTCCGCAATCGCAGTGAAGAAAAGAAAAATACCATTATTCCATATGGAGGCAGGAAATCGATGTTTTGATGATAGAGTTCCGGAAGAAATCAATAGAAGAATTGTTGATCATATTGCAGATATTAATCTTACTTATAGTGATATCTCTAAAGACTATCTTCTAAGAGAGGGTATTCAGCCACAATATGTAATTAAAACCGGAAGTCCAATGTTTGAAGTTTTAGATTTTTATCGAGATAAAATTAATAAGTCTAAAATTTTAAAAACATTGAATTTAAAAAAGTTTGCTTTTTGTTTGGTAAGCATTCATAGAGAAGAGAATGTTGATTCATCGATTCCTTTTAATAAAATTAAGAAAATATTAAATGCTATTGCAGAACGATATAATTTTGATGTTGTTGTTTCTACGCATCCTAGGACAAGAAAAAAATTAGGAGAAGAAAAATTTATTTTTAACAAAAAAATAAGATTTATCGATCCCTTAAGTTTCACTGATTACAATAAATTACAGATTTCATCTAAGTTTGTTATTTCTGACAGTGGAACTATTGTTGAGGAATCTTCCATTATGAATTTCCCTGCGCTTAATTTGAGAGAGGTGACTGAAAGACCTGAAGGTATGGAAGAAGCTAGTGTAATTATGACTGGCCTTAATATTGAAACTGTACTTCAATCATTATCGTTACTAGAAAATCAGGCGAGGGGAGTAAGTCGATCATTAAATCTTGTTAATGACTATAATGTTAGGAATGTCTCTGAAAAAGTCCTTAGGCTGATTTTAAGTTACACAGGCTTTATTAACCGAACGACTTGGAAAAAATATTAGGTTGAAAATATTAATTGTTTCTCAATATTTTTGGCCAGAAAATTTTATAATTAATGACTTGGCTTTAGGATTAAAAAATTTAGGCGATGAAGTTATTGTTCTAACAGGAGATCCTAGTTATCCAAACAAAGATATTTATAGAGATTTTTATAAGAATAAATCTTCTTTTTTAAAACTCAATAATATTACTATCTGCAGAATACCTTTATTATCTAGAGGCAATTCTCTTCTTTCATTATTCTTTAATTATTTGTCTTTCTTACTTATGGCGACAACAGTTGGGCTATACAAGATAAGAAAAATAAAATTTGATAAGGTTTTTGTTTTTCAAACTTCACCTGTTTTTTCTGCTATTCCTGCAATTGTGTATGCTAAATTTAAAGGTATTCCTCTTGCTATCTGGATTTTAGATTTGTGGCCTCATACAATTCTTGATATGAATATATTTTCTAATCAGATTTCAAGGAGGATTTTAAAGTGGATAAGTTTTAATATTTATAACTCATGTAGCTTAATTCTTGTGCAATCTAAACAATTTATTCCTATTCTTAAATCTGAGCTTAAAAATCCTATAATAAAGTATTTTCCGAATTGGCCATTAGTTAATTTACAGAGTAAAAATAAAAGTTATTCTAAGGTTATTGATAAAATTCCTGGAACATTTACCGTAATGTATGCAGGAAATATAGGAAAAGCTCAAGACTTTGAATCTATCATTAGCGCCTTTGATTTACTAAAGCGTTATAAAAATATAAGATTAATTATTGTAGGCGATGGAAGTGCAAGTAAATTAGTATCAGATAAGGTTAAAAAGTTGCATCTTAAAAATATTTCATTAGTGGGGTCATTCCCCAAAGAAGAGATGCCATCAATTATTAAACACGCAGATATTCTTTTGGTATCTTTAGAAAAAAGACCTATTTTTTCACTCACTATACCAGCTAAATTACAAGCTTATATGACCTCTGGAAAACCTATTTTAGGCATGATTGATGGTGAGGCCCATAGAATAATTAAAGAATCTAAATCAGGCCTAGTCTGTAATGCTGGTGATTTCAAATCTTTAGCAGATAATATTTTATATTTTTCAAAATTGAAACATTCCGTTTTAAAGCAATTTGGTTCAAGAGGAATTAATTATGTAAACTCTCACTTTAATCCTATTAAATCTATTTATAAATTGCGAGGCTATTTAAATGAGCTTTCATAGAATTCGAAATGGGATAGATCGCTTAAGAATAAAATATGTTCGAAAAGAATTTAATGGGTGGCTCGATCATGTTCCTGATGAATACATGCTTAATTTTTGTTCATTTTCATTTGGTTTAGAATATTTGCAGTTACTAGATTCCTTTTTGCCTAAAAAAAGGAATCAAAAACTAAAAATTTTAATTATAGGTGTGTTTGGTGGTAGAGATTATTGGGGCCTTCAAATCCAAGGTCATAAGGTTAGAGGTTTTGATATATCTAATATTAAAAATATACCCAATATTACCTATGGAAATGCAGAGAAAAAGTGGCCTTTTAATAAGGCTTCATATGATGTAATAATTATAGGAGAAGTACTAGAGCATCTTATAAATGATTCTTTTGCTTTGAATGAGGCAAATAGAGTATTAAATAATAATGGCAAATTAATAATTACGGTACCTTATCTTGATGATAACCCTATTTACCATATCAGAATTCACACTAAGAAAACAATTGAAAGATTGCTAAATATAAATAATTTTAAAATTCAGATTTACATTGAAAGACCTGGAATTTTTATGAAAGATTTGCTAAATAAAATTTTGAACACGTTTATGTTACTTACAATTTTTTTTCTTAAAAAGTCTTTTTATAAACCAATAAGCAAGCAACTTGCAAAGTTGGATTTGTTTCTTGGAAAAAATTTTTTTATCTTTAGAAAATTTTTATTTGTATTAGGCGTAAAAAAATATGGTGGCTTTTTTGTTTGTTCAAAAAGTCAAATTTCATTGTCATATTTAGATAAAAATATTAAGGCATTTTCTCATTGAAAATTCTTATTACTGGTGGAGCGGGGTATATAGGATCTCACCTAACAAGAGCTCTCTTAGATCAAGGTTTTGAATTAATTATATTTGATAATTTATCCACTGGCCATAAAGAAGCAGTCCTTGGAGGAAATTTTTTTTATGGGGATCTTAATAATTACGAAGATTTAAGATCTTGTTTTGATTTGCATAAAATTGATTTAGTAATGCACTTGGCAGCTTGTATTTCCGTTTCTGAATCAAATTTAAACCCTTCAAAGTATTATATGAATAACGTATTTGGAACATTAAACTTACTTAATTTAATGGTCAAATATCAGATTAAAAAAATTATTTTTTCATCTACGGCCGCAGTTTATGGCGAACCATTATATACACCAATGGATGAAAATCATCCAAAATTACCTATTAATCCATATGGAAAATCTAAGTTTTTCATTGAGCAAATTCTTGAAGATTATAGAATTGCTTTCGGATTACATTATATAGGGCTTAGATATTTTAATGCGGCGGGGGCTTCGTTAGATGCCTCTTTGGGAGAAAGCCATAGTCCAGAAACTCATATTATTCCCCTAGCTATTAAAGCTGCGCTTGGAAAAATAAATCATTTAACACTTTTTGGACGAGATTATATAACACCTGACGGAACATGCATCCGAGACTTTGTCCATGTTTTAGATATTTGTAAAGCACATATTTTGGCTATGAATACCTTGCTAGAAAATCAACAATCATCTTTTTATAATATTGGTAACGGAAATGGCTATTCATTGAATGAAGTAATAAGCACTACAAATGAAATTACCAATAAAGAAATAAAAATTATTTATGGAGATAGAAGGGTTGGTGATCCACCGATACTTATTGCGGATGCAACTAAAATTAAAAAGGCAATGAATTGGAGTCCAGAGTTTTCTGACTTGAAAACTATTATTTCTCACGCATTAGCTTGGGAGCTTAAAAATAAATATGATTAGTATTTTTTTCCTATGTGCAGCACATTTCTCTTTTTTGCTAAAATTACTTGTTTTTGGCGTTCAGTTAAGCTTTTAATTTTTTCGGGGGTATGATGATTGAAACAATGAGGGCAGGATATGCCAGGGGTGTATTTGTCACTCTTCATATCATCTTGAGATAGCGGATAACGGCATGCATAACATTGATCATAATCACCTACTTCAAGCCCATGCCTAATCGCAACCCTCTGGTCAAACACAAAGCATTCACCTTGCCATAGACTCTCGTCTACCTTTACTTCCTCTAAGTATTTTAGAATGCCGCCTTCTAGGTGAAATACCTCCTCAAAACCTTCATTCATCATAAAAGAAGAAGCTTTTTCACAACGTATGCCACCTGTACAAAACATGGCAACCTTTTTATGTTTCTTGGGATCAAAATGGTTTTTCACATATTCTGGAAACTCACGGAAGATCGTTGTTTTTGGATTAATCGCATTTTTAAAAGTCCCAATCGCATATTCATAATCGTTACGCGTATCAATGAGCACCACTTCAGGGTCTGAGATAATCTTATTCCAGTCTTGAGGTTTGACATATTGACCCACCACTTTAGTAGGCGATACGCCAGGGACACCTAAGGTCACGATTTCTTTCTTTAATTTGACCTTCATGCGATAGAAAGGGTGTTTATCCGACCAAGATTCTTTGTGGGCCAGGTTTTTAAAGTTGCCTTCAAAAAGTGGATCATTTTTCAAGAAATCGAGAAATGCATGAATGGAATTTTCTGATCCCGCAACAGTGCCATTGATGCCCTCATCCGCCAAAAGGAGGGTGCCTTTAATTTCACGTGACGTACAAAACTGAAGTAACGGTTCGCGAAAGTTTTTAAAGTGAGGCAGACTCACAAAATGATACATCGCGGTGGTTAAATAGGTGTGTTGCATTAAGTTTTGTTCTTTATTAAACCTTCCAAAAATGTTATTTTATCAGTCTTTTCAACGATCTTAAATCTTACGGAGTTTACACAATGGCAATCGAACAAACCTTATCTATTATTAAACCTGATGCAGTTAAAAAAAATGTCATCGGACAAATTTATGCACGTTTTGAGCATGCTGGCTTAAAAATTATCAAAGCTAAAATGACGCATCTCACACAACAAGAAGCAGAAGGTTTTTATGCGGTACATAAAGATCGCCCTTTCTTTAAAGATTTGGTGAGTTTTATGATTTCAGGTCCCGTGATGATTCAAGCTTTAGAGGGTGAGAATGCTGTTTTAAAACACCGCGATCTGATGGGGGCGACTAATCCTAAAGAAGCAGCACCCGGAACCATTCGTGCTGATTTTGCAGAGAGCATTGATGCCAATGCCGTGCATGGTTCTGATTCTTTGGATAATGCCAAAATCGAAATAAAATACTTCTTCGGTTAATTTTTTAGATGACAAACTTGCTCGATTTGGACTACGAGCACCTCGTTTCATATATCGAAACGTTCGGTGAAAAACCTTATCGAGCCAAGCAATTGATGCATTGGATTTATCAAGAAAGTCTTATTGATTTCAATGAGATGACGGATATTTCTAAAGTATTTCGTGATGTGTTAAAAGATAAAACCACCATTGAATTTCCATCCGTTATGAGTGATGCGATTTCAGATGATGGCACACGTAAATGGCTATTTGATGTGGGTGGTAATAATGGGATTGAAACCGTTTTTATTCCAGAAGACGATCGGGGTACTTTATGTATTTCATCCCAAGTCGGATGCGCACTTGAATGCACATTTTGTTCCACGGGTCGGCAAGGTTTTAATCGTAATTTAACGACCGCTGAAATTATAGGTCAGCTTTGGCTCGCTAATTTTTATGTCAGACAACAAGAAGGTTATAACGGATTAGCGAATTCAGAACGCATTATCAGTAATGTCGTTATGATGGGCATGGGGGAACCTTTGGCTAACTATGACAATGTCGTGAGTGCGATGAAACTGATGTTAGATGATAGAGCTTATGGTTTAAGTCGCCGTCGTGTGACGCTTTCCACTAGTGGACTCGTCAACGCCATGGA
>Ga0214919_10008027_pt1 | contig 14074 bp, 12 predicted proteins | sample LL1503_MetaG_FD_177994 | JGI IMG/M metagenome (GOLD analysis project Ga0214919, IMG submission 177994) | Freshwater microbial communities from Lake Lanier, Atlanta, Georgia, United States - LL-1503 | ecosystem: Environmental > Aquatic > Freshwater > Lake | place: USA: Georgia | collected...
AAGGTTCCATGAAGCTAAGGTAGCGCTAGCGCCAAGTGTTGCCATCTGGGGTACGGGCACGCCGCGTCGTGAGTTCTTGTATGTGGATGACATGGCCGCCGCCAGCGTGTTTGTCATGAACCTGCCCAAAGCCACACTTGACGCCCACACCCTGCCCATGCAAAGCCACATCAACGTCGGCTTTGGTGAAGACATCACCATTAAAGAGCTGGCACTGGCAGTCGGCAAGACCGTTGGTTACCAAGGCGTCATCTACTTCGAAACCAGCAAACCCGACGGCTCCCCGCGCAAGCTGATGGACAGCAGTTGCCTGAACGCACTCGGTTGGCAAGCCCAAGTGGGCCTGGAAGCAGGCCTAGCTGCCGCCTACCAAGATTTTGTTACCTCGTCATTGCGAGCGCAGCGCAGCAGTCCATCGACATCCCCATCCCCGACAAATCCATGACAACAAATCCAAAAGTCGCCTTAATCACGGGCGTCACCGGCCAAGACGGCTCCTACCTGGCCGAATTTCTTTTAGAAAAAGGCTACACAGTCCACGGCATCAAACGCCGGGCCAGCTCGTTCAACACCCAGCGTGTAGACCACATTTACCAAGACCCGCATGTAGACAACGCTAGATTCAAGCTGCACTACGGCGACCTGAGCGACAGCAGCAACCTGACCCGCATTATCCAAGAAACGCAGCCAGACGAAATCTACAACCTTGGCGCACAGTCTCATGTGGCCGTCAGCTTTGAAAGCCCCGAATACACCGCCGACGTCGACGGCATGGGCACGTTGCACATACTGGAAGCCATTCGCATCCTCGGGCTTGAGAAGAAAACCCGCTTCTACCAAGCCTCTACCTCCGAGCTTTATGGTCTGGTGCAAGAAACCCCGCAACGCGAAACCACGCCCTTCTACCCGCGCAGCCCCTACGCCGTGGCCAAGCTCTACGCCTACTGGATCACGGTGAACTACCGCGAAGCCTACGGCATTTACGCCTGCAACGGCATCTTGTTCAACCACGAAAGCCCGCGTCGTGGGGAAACCTTCGTCACCCGCAAAATCACACGCGGTTTAGCCAACATCAGCCTGGGCCTAGAAGACTGCCTGTACATGGGCAACATAGACGCCCTGCGCGACTGGGGTCACGCCAAAGACTATGTGCGCATGCAGTGGATGATGCTGCAGCAAGAGCAAGCGGAAGATTTTGTGATTGCTACCGGCGTGCAATACAGCGTGCGCCAGTTCATCGAAAAAACTGCCGCTGCGTTGGGTATGCAGCTTCGATGGGAGGGTGAAGGAATTAATGAAGTGGGTTATTGGAATAACAAGCCGACCATCAAGATCGACCCCCGCTACTTCCGCCCCACCGAAGTTGCTTCCCTGCTTGGCGACCCCAGCAAAGCCAAAGAAAAACTCGGCTGGGTGCCAGAAATTACGCTTGATGAGATGGTGCAAGAAATGGTCGCATCCGATCTAGTCGATGCCAAAAAACATGCTCTGCTCCAGCAGCATGGCTACAACGTCAATGTGAGTGTTGAATAAATGAAAATAACCATAGCCGGCACCGGCTCCGGCGGCCTCTCCAATGCCATTTGCTGACCCAAAACAACCAAGTCGTAGCCACCGACATAGTCCCCGACAAGTGGCAATGCTTAACCGCAAGCAGTCGCCAATAGTTGACACCGAAATTGAAGACTACCTGGCCAAAAAACCCGTCAACTTCAGAGCTACGCTAGACAAACTTGATGCTTACATTGGAGCTGACTTCGTCATCATCGCCATCCCCACCGATTACGACCCCGAGACCAACTGCTTTGACACCCGCTCTGTCGAATTCGTCGTTCAAGATGTGATGGCCATCAACTCCCAGGTGGTGATGGTCATCACATCTACCACCTGGCGCAGTTCAAGGCAGAGGCTGATCTGATCGTAGTTAACCGCATCGCTGACGAGATCAAAGATATGGCTGACAAAGTGTATATCCGCGATTTATTTGGGCAAGACTGATATGGAAGCCATCAGAAGAAAAATCATTGTCACCGGTTCCGCTGGTTTTATCGGTTCTGCCGTCACGCTTCGCTTGCTAGCTCGCGGCGACACCGTCATTGGCATAGACAACCACAACAACTATTACGACCCGGCACTTAAAGAAGCCCGCCTGGCGCGCCACGCCAATCACCCCAACTACACTCATTTGCGGATCGATCTGGCCGACCGCCAAGCTATACAAGAAGCGTTTGCTTGCCACAAGCCACAACGCGTGGTCAATCTCGCAGCCCAGGCGGGTGTGCGCTATTCCATTGACAACCCACTTGCCTACATTGATAGCAATATCACGGGCTTTGCCCACATACTCGAAGGTTGTCGCTATAACGGTGTCGAACACTTGGTGTATGCCAGCAGCTCCAGTGTCTATGGCGCCAACACGACCATGCCATTCTCCGTGCACCAAAACGTCGATCACCCGCTCAGCCTATATGCCGCCAGCAAAAAATCGAATGAGCTGATGGCGCATACATACAGCCATTTATTTAACTTGCCCACCACGGGCCTGCGCTTCTTTACAGTTTATGGCCCTTGGGGGCGACCGGATATGGCTTTGTTCAAGTTCACCAAGGCCATTCTGGCGGGCGAACCCCTACAAGTCTTCAATTTCGGCAAACACCGTCGTGATTTCACCTACATCGACGATATTGTCGAAGGTATCATCCGGGTCCTCGATCGCCCTGCTCCAGGCAATGCCAATTGGGATAGCAACCAGCCCGACCCCGGCACCAGCAAGGCCTCCTGGCGCATTTACAACATCGGCAACAACCAGCCGGTGGAGTTAATGGACTACATTGCCGCGCTGGAAAATGCGCTCGGAAAGAAAGTCGAAAAAAACCTGCTCCCGTTACAAGCCGGCGATGTGCCTGATACCTATGCCGATGTCGACGATCTGGTCAAGCAGTTCAACTACAAACCCGCCACTAGGGTAGAGGACGGTATCAACCGCTTCGTTGCTTGGTATCGCGATTACTTCAAGGTTGAGAAATGACGCTCAACGACATAAGGCTGGCCATTATCGGCATTGGGTACGTGGGGCTTCCCCTTGCCGTTGAATTTGGGCGCAAGCGCTCGGTTGTCGGGTTTGACATCAGCCAGAGGCGCGTCGACGAGCTCAAGTCGGGCAACGACTTAACGCTGGAAACAACCATTGAAGAGCTCAAAGCAGCGAAGCATCTTTCTTACACAACGAACATTGATGAACTGTGCGCATGCAACTGTTACATCGTCACTGTGCCCACGCCTATTGACGAGCATAAGCGCCCGGATCTGGCGCCACTTTTGAAGGCCAGCGAAACCATAGGCAAAGTGCTGAAAAAAGGAGACATCGTCATCTATGAAAGCACCGTGTATCCGGGTGCGACCGAAGAAGACTGTGTCCCCGTTCTGGAAAAGTTCTCCGGGCTCAAATTCAATCAGGATTTCTACTGTGGCTACAGTCCCGAGCGCATCAACCCTGGCGACAAGGAGCACCGCATCACCAACATCAAGAAGGTCACCTCGGGATCAACCCCCGAAATCGCCGATCTGGTCGATGCGCTCTACAATCTGATAATCACTGCTGGTACTCACAAGGCCGGCAGCATCAAGATTGCCGAGGCTGCCAAGGTTATCGAAAACACCCAGCGCGATCTCAACATCGCCCTCATCAACGAGCTGGCGCTCATCTTCAACAAGATGGGCATCGACACAGAGGCCGTATTACAAGCGGCGGGCAGCAAGTGGAATTTCATGCCCTTTCGACCGGGTTTGGTCGGGGGGCACTGCATAGGAGTGGATCCATACTACCTCACCCACAAGGCACAGGCGATCGGCTATCACCCCGAGATCATCCTTGCAGGGCGGCGTCTCAATGACAGCATGGGCGCCTATGTCGTGGCCCAGTTGGTCAAAACCATGACAAAGCGCCGTATCCAGGTTGAAGGGGCTAAAGTTCTGGTCATGGGCCTCACCTTCAAAGAAAATTGCCCGGACTTACGCAATACCCGCGTGGTCGATATCGTCACTGAACTCGGGGATTACAATTGCTCAGTGGATGTCTACGACCCTTGGGCCGCCACCGAAGAGGCGCAACGCGAGTTCGCGATAACGCCCGTCAGCCAGCCTAATCCGGGTGGTTATGACGCCATCATTCTTGCGGTTGCACACCGGCAATTCAGCGACATGGGTCCAGTAGCCATCCACGCTTTGGGGAAACCCATCCATGTGCTCTACGATCTCAAATATCTCCTGCCGGCCCAAGACTCGGACCTTCGCCTATGAACATCGCCACCCAGAGCTTTGCGCCGCTTCAAGTCACCATCCGTGAGATGGCCGTGTTGGTGGCAGGGATGGTTGGATACACCGTACGCTTAAATTTGACACCACCAGACTCGATGGTGGCGCCGCGCAAGCTGCTTAACCTGAGCCGCCTGCGGGTGCTGCTGGATTGCGTTCACCCCGCTACGCGAGTGGCTTGCCCACGCCTATCAGGATTTTCTGGTTCATCGCGTGGCTGTGGGGCAATCTTTCCCTGCGTTGAAAGCATAGATGCGGAACCCAGAAGCTCAAATTGTGCGGCGTGCCGAAACTCGTCTTTCAGAGTGGTCGTCCGTCATGACACGTACGCTGGTAATGCCCGGAAAAGCCCAAGCCGAGGATCACACTCACTCTCGCAGGCAGACTATTTGAGCGTGCTCGCAGTGACTGACGATGGCCGCGTGCCGCTGTGCGACAGTGCTGGCCGGCGTTGGAAAAGCTCACCCTTGAGTTGCCGGGCGGACTGCACGAGGGTGAAGAAGCGCCCGAGCGGGCTGCATTGCGCAAACTGGGTGAAGAGACGGGTCTTCACGCGATTTCTGCGCCGCACTCTTTGGGTTGTCTGACTCTGGATCACGGCCGGCTTGAAAACCGGCTCTGGTGATACAAGGTGCGGGTGCAGGAGATTGATGCACCGGGCTGGCAACCCGAGCCAGGCGTGGAGCGGTTGCTGGTGTCTCTTGCATAGATGTGTGAATGGATTCTGGGTGGGCAGTTTGATCATGCACCGCACATAGCTCAGATAGGTTGGCTATGATGCTGGGCCTTTTTGAATTGGGTCGTACTCTCGGACCATGCAAGCATTGAAACCCTGCTAACGGCAACCCAAAAAAATAGTTGAAATACAGATTTTTTTTATATGTAGGACGGATGAATGAACAGAATACCAAATCACGACCTGACGGATGGTCACATTGAAGCGTGCCAGATTTGTGGCGCCATTGAACTCCTGCCAATCATCAGTCTGGGGCATCATGCCCCCTGTGACTCACTGCGCTGGCCGGTCCAGCTTCGTGAGTCCGAGCGCACATACCCGCTGAATCTGTTGCGTTGTAAACAATGTTGTCTCGTGCAAATCGACTACGCAGTCGCGTCCGAAGAGCTATTCTTTCCCGACTATCCATACCGTAGCGGCATCACGCCCACGCTTGTCGGCAACCTGCGCTCAACCGGTCCAACGATCATGCAACGGTTCGGCATCGGAAAGGGCGGATTAGCTATCGACATCGGATCCAATGACGGCACTCTGTTGAGCGGATTCAAGGACGCCGGTATGCGCGTGCTTGGCGTTGAGCCAACCAATATTTCTCGGATCGCTAACAATAATGGAATTGAGACTCTCCAGGAGTTTTTCACCGAGGACGTGGCAAAACGCATCGCCGCCGAGCGCGGTAACGCCGACGTGGTCACGGCTGCAAACATGTTCGCTCATGTGTCGAAGCTGGGTAGTTTGATCCGGGGAGTCGAAGCGCTACTCAGTCGCGGTGGTCTGTTTGTGACCGAATCACACTACCTGATGGACCTGATGGACACCGTCCAGTACGACTCGATCTATCACGAACATCTAAAGTACTACTCTGCCAGGTCCATTGTTCGTCTTTTTAGCTATTACGATTTCACGGTTGTTGATGTGGATCGAATTCCTAACTATGGTGGTTCCATCCGTGTCTATGCTATGAAGGGCAAAGGCCATCCGGTTAGCCAGTCGGTCAGCGATCTGCTTGCCGAGGAAGATCGGCGCGGGCTTCACGAGGCCCCAATCTACGATACCTTCGTCAAACGGGTCAGACAATCCAAGATCCAGCTTCAAAAATTGATCGTTGACGCGCATGCCGCGGGCAAGAAGATTGTTGGCATTGGCAGCCCAGGGCGTGCTGCGACTCTCCTGAACTACTGCAAGATCGACACCGACGCGATGCCCTACATTGCTGAACAGTCAATGTCCCTGAAGCTCGGTCTGTTCATGCCCGGCTCACACATTCCCATCATCGACGAAAAGGTGATGCTGGAAGAACAGCCCGAGTATGCACTCATTCTGTCGTGGCATTATTGGGAGCCTATCGTGAAAAAGCTCCGTGAAAAGGGATTGAAGTCGAAAATTGTCGTGCCTTTGCCGGATCTACGTGTTCTTGATTAAGGCGGCCTCGTGCGCATAGCCATTATTGGCGGCGGGTTCGGCGTCAGTGGGCATGTTCCTGCCTTCAGCGCCATGCCTAGCGTTGAGGTTGTCGTGGTCGCAGACTCCGGATCGGGCAAGATCAAGAGTCAACTGCCCAAAGGTGTTGCTTACGCTGCGTCTTGGCAGGATGCCTTATCAGTTCCAGTGGATGCAGTAAGCATTGTTGTGCCACCATCCCGTCAGCGTGAAATCGTATCAGCTGCCCTTGGGCTCAGGAAACACGTCTTTTGCGACAAGCCATTTGGATTGAACGCAAGTGAAGCCATCGCAATGCATGAAGAGGCAGTGTCAGTGCCTGACTGCACCACAGCCATAAACTACCAGTTTCGATTTGAGCCCGGCATTCAGGAGCTCAAAAGGAAAATTGAGTCAGGCGCCGTTGGCGCCCTTCATTCGGTTGACTTTTCGTGGATTACCGCGGGGCGGGCAAGCCCTCAGGCTCTGTGGACTTGGAGAAACGATATCAAGGCAGGCGGCGGTGTGATCGGGGCGTTTTTCAGTCATGCTGCCGACTTGCTCTGGTGGCTTACCCAAAAAGAAACCCGATCGGTATTTGGACAGTCGGGCATTCTGGTCAGGCAGCGCCTCGATGAAACCGGTCAATTTCGTGCAGTTACCGCGGAAGACATGATTACCGCACAGCTTCAACTCGAAGATGGATTGATCGCATCATGCCGGATCTCGAACTGTCAGGAGGGGGGCGACGGAATGCGCCTGGAGGTAAGAGGCACTGAAGGTGTGCTCATCTACCGACATGCGCCTCCCTTTAACCCGCAAGAGCAAAGCATTTCACTATCGTCCAAGGGACAAACAAGGGGCATTCCAATTCCCCACCCCCAACTTCCCGTGGATTATGCGGATACGCGGCTGGGAGCGGTTTACCAGTCAGTAAGCCGCTTCGTGCGGAGGGCGCAGGGAGATACATATGCTTGCCCGCCTGATTTTCTGGACGGGTTGCGCGCTCACAAAGTTATGGACGGCTTGCGAAGGTCCGTCGCGCAAGGTCAATGCGTTTTTCTATGACACACCAACAAACGCCACTCCCATAAAAGAAATGGCCTACTTCATTCAAGTTCAAATATCCGATGCAATCTAGAAAACGGATACTGTTCATCACTCACGGCATACCGCATCCTTTCAGGGGTGCGAGTAGTGTGCTTTTCTTCTGGTATATCAAAGCGATCAAGTCTGCTGGGCATGCAATTGTTCATCTGGTAATTGACACGCCACGCGCTGCCGGCGACCGGGAACTAAGCGAGTACACGGATGCGATTGAGGTGGGAACGAACTTCGTGGTGACTCATGAGATTTTTCCGGTGAGCCACCTATTCACCTACAAAACCTGCTCGCTGGAGCCACAGTTACCTTCGGCACGCACCCTTTCTGACATTCGGCATTTTGATCCGCACATCACCGTGTGTTTCGATATCCTCGCGGCGGCTGTTGCCAAGAAAATGGGCTTGTCCAACTTGTTGGTCTGGTTGGGAGACCTCACCTACCAGACGGCGCTTTACCACGCTATTTATGACGTCATGACCCATCCAGCGAAGTTGCTGGCGCTACCACGAGTCCTGTTGAACTGCGCGGTCTGGAAAAGGCTTTACCGACGCACTCTCAACGGGCAAGCCCATGTGATTGTGGCGTCAAAGTCGTCCGAAAAGATGATCAAATCCCTTGGCGTAAACTCCAGCTACCTACCCTATCCATGGCCAGGCGCCAATCCGCAGCGCGAGCCGCAAGAGAAGTATGTTGCGCCAACTTTTATAATGTTTGGTACCTTGATGGCATTGGGGTCCAGGTCAGCCTTCCATTTTTTGCTCAAGAAGGTATACCCGCTGCTTGTAGCGCAATGGGGAACAAACGGATTCCAGATCCTGATTGCCGGCTCGCGCGAAATGCCTCAATGGGTGAAAGCAGAAGTCGAGATACGCCCCGAACTGAAGTTCATTGGATTTGTTGACGATTTGGCGACTTTGGTAGATCAATGCCACGCCGTTCTGGCGCCCATATCAGTCCCCGTTGGCAACCGCAGCCGCATCGTGACTGCCATGTCAATGGGCTGCGTTGTGATCGCCCACAAGAACACGGCGTTGGGCAACCCTGAATTGGTCTCTGGCGAAAACTGCTTCCTAGCCGAGACTGCAAAAGACTACGCCATGTACATGCGCCGATCCTACGAATTACCCCAGGAGGCAGAAAGAATCGGTCGTGCGGCCCGCTCAAAATATCTCGAGATATTTGAACCTGGGGTTGCATCTCCGCGCCTGCTTCAGTCTTTTGACTTTGCATGCGCTGGCGTGCCCACTGTCTCATGATGTTGGTCCTAACGTTGGCATCGACGTCGGATTGTTTATCGTCTGGTCATATTTTTAAAAGACCAAACACCAAGAGGAACTACTGTGTCAGATAATTTTCGTGTTTACCTAAAAAGAGTACTGCCAGTCCCCGTGCTGAATGTGCTCCGAATTATTCGCTCCGCTCTTCCCTTGTGGCTTTTAAGCCGTAAAGGCAGATGGATCCGAACGTCATACTTTCAATTTGGCCAGGATCAGCGCGGATTCGTTTTCATGTCCATCGCGAGGTTTCTTCATATCAACAGGCCAATTTCAGGATACTACTTTGAATTCGGCTGCAATGAGGCCAATACAGTTCGCAAGGCGTGGAGCCACTTTGAACATCTGTTTGATTTCCAGTACGTTGGATTCGATTCGTTTGAAGGTTTGCCTGAGATCGCTGAAATAGACAAACAGCTCATTTGGGAAAAAGGCAAGTTGGCATTCGACGAAGCAGAATTTGTCAGGCGCGCGACACGCCATGGCATTCCGCGTGACAAGCTGTGCACCGTTAAAGGGTTCTACGATCAATCGTTAACGGAAGCGCTTAAGTCAAGCTTTCTGCCGACCAAAGCAGCCGTCATTTATATCGATTGCGACCTTTATAAATCGACTGTGCCTATCCTTGAGTGGATTGTTGATTTTCTCCAAGTCGGTACGGTTATTGTGTTCGATGACTGGTACTGCTTTTACGGAAATCCGGAGCGAGGCGAACAACTCGCATGGAATGAATTTAGAGCCCGCCATCCTCAGTTGCGATTCGTTGAATTTGTGCGTACCAATGAAGCTGCGTCCTTCATCTTTGTCGGAAGCGCAGCTGCGTCTGGATGACAAAGACGCAACTGTCAATCTGGGTGTCGTTCAGTTACTGCGCTCGCATAAGTCAAACGGGCAAGAGAACTACTCAATCCGTCCGCATCTTAGCGGGCCTAAATCAAGATGAAGGCTATGCATTCGCCCCGTTTTGCCAATCAAGTCGTGACCAATCTGGCTGCCAACGTGGTACAGGGGGTGCTTGGTATAGCCCTCATCCCGTTCGCAACGCGCCTTCTTGGCCCCGAAGACTATGGCGTCTACGGCATGGCCATTGTGGTGGGCGGCTTGGTTGCGGCCCTTTGTGAAACCGGAGCGACATATGTCCTGTATGGACACTTTCCAGGCATCCCGGATGGCGAGCGGCGTGCCTTGATTTCGTCGCTCCTTATTCTTTCAACAGCAACAGGTGTCGTTGCTGGTGCATTGCTGTGGACATTTTGGCCACTGCTGGATCGTTTCGACAGTATTTTGGCGTCACTGACACCCTTGGAAAAAGCGCTGGCCTGCATGTCGGTTCCTTTCCGTACCATGTGGACAATTGTCAGTCCGATTCTTATTTCCCAGAGGCGCAGCACCTGGGTGGCTGCGTGCATCTCTCTCCAGGCCGTAACGGGGTTCGCGGTGGTACTCCTGTCCTTGTACGTTTTTGAGCAAGACCGTACCTCTTTATTCTGGGGCAACGTGGTTAGTGCTGCTGCTGGACTGGTGTTGGCCCTTTGTGTTATCGGACGTAGCGCGTGGGCAGTTCCGCAACTGCGCTGGTTGCGCAAAGTGGCGCATATGGCACCCGGGGCGTGGTTCGCAGGTTTGACCGACAATGTCCGCGCAACGATTGAAAGCGGCGCCATGGCAAGGGCGGCCGGCAGCGCCGGCTTGGGTAATTACAATCACGCACGCCTCCACTATGGGCTGCTGCTCCAGGGCACCAATGCATTTGCCAACGTATTATGGCCGCTTGCCTTGCAGGACGCCAAGGATCGGTCCAGCCAGTTCATGCGGGTTCGGCTGGCATGGAACTTTGTATATCTGTGCCTGACCCTGGCGGGGCTGGTATTTGTATTTTTCGGTGACCACATTGTGCGTCTGCTGACCAATGGAAAATTTGACCAAGCTGCCGCCTGGATCCCTTTTCTTGTCATTTACCTGCTGATCCAGAATTCCGGGAAACCCGCTACGGCAGTGCTGTATGCAGCCAACCGAGGCAATGCCATCTCGGCGATCCGCATCGTCTGCACCGGAGTTGCCCTCCTTGCCATCGTTTTGCTGGTGCCAAACTTCGGAATACCTGCCGCCATTGCGATCGGCATTGCAGAAATGAGCATAACGCGGGTGCTCGTTCAGGTTTCAGCACGGCGGATTCAAGCCATACCGTTTCAGGATCAATGGGTACTGCTGGGTTGCGCTGTCATCGGCAGCACCTGGCTGCTCGTTCACACGCTAGCACTTTCAGTTGCTGAACGCGCAAGCCTGTTTGCACTGGTCGGTGCGGTATTGCTATTGCTTGCCGTCCGCTCAATTGCGGCACACTCGAAAATGGATACGCTTAGCCACCTTCGGGCTTTATTCAGAAAGTAAATTCATATGTTCGAATGCGCCATTTGTGCAGGAACACAAGGCCGCGAAATTCTTCACATTTCGCGACCAGATCGTTTTGAGGAAAGCATCGGGGTCAACGCCGACGGCTACCAGCGCAGCTGGGTTGAATGCGCATCATGCGGTGCGGCCACCAACGAACTGCCCCATACTTCCGCCGAAAAGCTTTCCGTGTTGCGAAGCGCTTATTACGAAGTTGACTTTGCCAATTCCGACATTGGTGAAAAGTACAACCGCGTCATGGCGCTGCCCGCAGAGCAGTCGGATAACGCCGGACGAGTGGCGCGGGTCGTTGACTTTTCGAACCGGTGGTTTTCGCCAGGCATCGCGCCGCGAGTGATCGACATCGGTGCAGGCACTGGGGTGTTTTTGTCCCGCCTTATCGACCAAACAGACGGCGCTTGGTCCTGCATGGGCCTGGAGCCTGACCCGAACGCAGCCGCACATCTGCGTCAGCTCGGCAAGTTCGAGGTGATAGAAGCGATGTACCAGGGGCAACCCGAGCTTAAATGCTTCGGCCTGATTACCCTGAACAAGGTTCTTGAGCACATTTCCACGCCTGTTCCGTTTCTTCAGATGGTGACGGGTTCCATGCGGCGAGATGATAGCCTGATTTATATCGAAGTGCCGGACAAACTGACGACCCGACTGCGCCCGCCAGCTGACAACATTCTGGGTGCGCTGCACTGCCACCTATATGACCCGATGAGCCTCAGCCACCTGGTTCGTGCAGCCGGTATCGAAGTTGTCCGCATCGATCGTATTGTCGAACCCAGCGGCAAGCTCACGGTCTACGCGTTCGGGGCGTTACCCGAGGTCCTGGAGAGTCGAGGAAAAATTCGTGGATAAACACAAATTCACCATCATTGCCGAAATTGGCTCAGTCCACGACGGCTCATTTGGCAATGCATTGAAAGCCATCGAGGCCGCTGCCGCCTGCGGTGCGGACGTCGTCAAGTTCCAGACTCACATTGCCGATGCGGAGACGTTGCCCAATGCCCCCATGCCTTCATATTTCAGGGGAGAACCGCGGCTGGAGTATTTTCGCCGCACCGCTTTCTCGTTGCCGCAATGGAAGGAAATTGCGGCACATTGTGCGGCACAGGGAGTAGGCTTTTTGTCTTCTCCATTTGCGCTTGAGGCGGTAGACTTGTTGGAAGAGGTAGGCGTCAAAGCGTACAAGATTCCCTCCGGTGAGGTCAGCAATCTGCCTTTGCTGGAGAAGGTCGCGGCAACTGGCAAGCTGGTCTACCTCTCCTCGGGTATGAGCAATTGGACCGAACTCGACGCCGCTGTGACGATACTGAAAAAGGGTGGTCCGCTGGTGGTGATGCAATGTTCTTCCGCCTACCCTTGTGCACCCGAACGTGTTGGCCTCAACGTCATGCAAGCCATGACTGGCCGCTACGGCGTTCCTGTGGGATTTTCGGACCATACACTTGGCATGGCGGCCTGTGTTTCAGCGGCAGCCCTGGGTGCAGTGGTTGTGGAGAAGCACTTCACATTCTCCAAGCTTATGTACGGAAGCGATGCGCGCCACAGCATGGAGCCTGCCGAGTTCAGGCAATTTTGCGCTACCGTGCGTGAGGCGGCTGTCATCGTTGCACATCCAGTGGATAAGGACGAACTGTCTGACTACCAGGATATGAAGAATATTTTCGAGAAAAGTATCGTCTCCGCACGTCCGGTGCGCGCGGGCACCTTACTCACGCATGCCGACCTAGCCTTCAAAAAACCAGGCGACGGCATTGGTGCCGCTCGTTATTCGGAACTCATCGGCAAACGAATGCTGCGCGATGCACCTGCCAACCACAAGTTTTCCTGGGAAGATCTGTCGTGAAAAAAATCTGTGTTTTCATTGGCTCACGCGCCAACTACAGCAGCATCAAGTCTGCCATGCATGCCATTGCGCGCCACCCTGCGCTGGAGCTTCAGCTCATCGTGGGCGCTTCAGCCATCCTTGACAGGTATGGTGCGGTCGTCAAGCTCATTGAGCAAGACGGTTTCAAGCCCTCGGCCCGGGTGCATATGCTCATCGAAGGAGACACGCCCTCAACCATGGCCAAATCGACAGGACTGGGCTTGCTTGAATTGCCAACTCTTTTCGAGCAGTTGCAACCCGATGTTGTACTCACGGTCGGAGACCGCTTTGAAACCATGGCGACAACGCTGGCGGCGGCCTACATGAACATTCCCATCGCACACACGATGGGTGGTGAAGTCAGCGGAACCATTGATGAAAGCATCCGCCACGCGGTGACCAAGTTTGCCCACATCCATTTTCCCGCCTGCAATGGCGCGCGAGACCGCATCATCAAGCTGGGCGAATTGGCCCAACATGTGCACATGGTTGGCTGCCCCCGCATTGACCTGGTGGCCGACATCCTGCGCAACGAAGATCTGGGCCTGAACGATCATATTTTCGATCTCGGGGTGGGTGAAAGATTCGCCATAGACCAGCAATTTGTACTAATCTCGCAGCACCCGGTGACGACTGAATACGGCGCAGGCGAAGCACAGATCACCATGACGCTGCAAGCAGTCCGCGAACTTGATGTCCCTGCTATCGTATTGTGGCCCAATGCCGACGCCGGTTCCGAGGACATTGCTCGCGGCATGCGCAAATGGCGCGAGCAAAAGCTCGACCGGAACATGCACTTCTTCAAGAACCTGCCCATTGAAACCTACGTACGTCTGATGCAGCGCACCGCCTGCCTAGTTGGCAACTCCAGCAGCGGCATCCGTGAGGGGGCATTTATTGGCACCCCGGTGGTCAATATCGGAACACGCCAGCATGCGCGCGACCGTGGCAGCAACG
>Ga0214919_10008028_pt1 | contig 14074 bp, 8 predicted proteins | sample LL1503_MetaG_FD_177994 | JGI IMG/M metagenome (GOLD analysis project Ga0214919, IMG submission 177994) | Freshwater microbial communities from Lake Lanier, Atlanta, Georgia, United States - LL-1503 | ecosystem: Environmental > Aquatic > Freshwater > Lake | place: USA: Georgia | collected 2015-03-15
CTGGTGCAACTGGTTTTACAGGCTTCACTGGCGAAACTGGTGCAACTGGTTTTACTGGCTTCACAGGTGAGACAGGAACTACAGGCGAAACTGGTGCAACTGGTTTTACAGGCTTCACTGGCGAAACAGGTTCTACTGGTGAAACTGGTACGACAGGACAGACTGGAACCACAGGCGAAACAGGTTCCACAGGCGAAACAGGAACCACAGGTGAAACTGGAACCACAGGTGAAACTGGAACTACAGGTGAGACAGGAACTACAGGCGAAACTGGTGCAACTGGTTTTACTGGCTTCACTGGCGAAACTGGTGCGACTGGTTTTACTGGCTTCACAGGTGAGACAGGAACTACTGGCGAAACTGGTGCAACTGGTTTTACTGGCTTCACTGGCGAAACTGGTGCGACTGGTTTTACTGGCTTCACAGGTGAGACAGGAACTACTGGCGAAACTGGGGCGACTGGTTTTACTGGCTTCACAGGTGAGACAGGAACTACAGGAGAAACTGGTGCAACTGGTTTTACTGGCTTCACTGGCGAAACTGGTGCGACTGGTTTTACTGGCTTCACAGGTGAGACAGGAACTACTGGCGAAACTGGTGCAACTGGTTTTACAGGCTTCACAGGTGAGACAGGAACTACTGGCGAAACTGGTGCGACTGGTTTTACTGGCTTCACAGGCGAAACTGGTGCGACTGGTTTTACTGGCTTCACAGGTTTTACTGGCTTCACTGGCGAAACTGGTGCGACTGGTTTTACTGGCTTCACAGGTGAGACAGGAACTACTGGCGAAACTGGTGCGACTGGTTTTACTGGCTTCACAGGTGAGACAGGAACTACTGGCGAAACTGGTGCGACTGGTTTTACTGGCTTCACAGGCGAAACTGGTGCGACTGGTTTTACTGGCTTCACAGGTGAGACAGGAACTACTGGCGAAACTGGTGCAACTGGTTTTACAGGCTTCACTGGCGAAACTGGTGCGACTGGTTTTACTGGCGAAACTGGTGCAGGATTTGATACCATTTCAAATCCTGGCGACAATAGAATATTGACATCAGATGGAACATCTAATGCAGCTAATGCAGAGTCTAATCTTACATTTGATGGAAACACATTAACTTTAGGTTCTGCTACTGGTGCTACTGGTATTGCAGTTAATATACTTGGAAGCACTGGTCAATTGTTTCAAGTTAGTGATACGATAACAGGTGATATACTTGAAGTTGGTGATCTGTCTGGAAGTCCTATATTTACTGTTAATTCAACTGGTTTCACAAAAACATTATCTGGATATTTCACGGGTCGAACATCTACATTTGTAGCATTTAGTACTTCAGATACAAATGGCACAGCGGTATTTTTTGATTATTATGCAATAAATACAACATCATCAGCGTATCGTTCTGGAACTGTAATGGCGGTTTGGAATGCATCTGCAAATACTGCTGAATTTACAGATACATCAACAAATGATCTTGGTGGTTCAACTTCTGGATTGACATTCTCAGTTGCTATTACTTCCAATAATTTGGAATTAACTGCAACTATATCAACAGGTACTTGGACTATAAAAATAGGAGCTAGGGTATTATAATGGGATTAAAAATACTAGGAAGCATGATTTTGAAAGGGCAGCTTAAAGCCTTTACTAGCTCTGGTACTACCACGACTACTACAACCACCACAACGACAGCAGCACCTACAACCACGACTACAACTACCACAACGACAGCAGCACCTACAACAACGACTACAACTACCACAACGACAGCAGCACCAAACACGATGATATTAAGTGTTAATTCGACACCAAGAGCTTTAGTTGGTGGTGGTGTGACTTATGATCCAACATTCATAAATGCTGATTACAGACAATATTTTAAATCTGTAAACAACAACCTTAACAATTGTATTTTAAACGGTTATCTCCCACTACAGAACACCTTGAATAGTTCTTATAGCTATACCGTTTCGAGCAAAGCATTACCGACATTCATTTTTGATTTTAGAATTCCAACAGTCATAACGAAATATAGAATGTGGAATGGGTTCATGGCTAATATTGGAGTTTACCAACAATATTCAGATTTAGGCAATCAAACTCCACAAGGATGGTATTTGCAAGGCAGCAACGATGAAATAAGTTGGACAACAGTCGATACAAGAACTAGCCAAGCGATGTTGCCTTATGCCAGCACAAATGATCCAGCAACAAGCAGCTATTCGGAATTCGAGATATCATCACCCGCAGCTTATAAATCTTACAGACTTGTTCTCTCGGCAAGAGGTAGAACAGGTTGGAATTGTGGCAAGAGTGGTAATTGTAGTTATGACACTCAACTCGGAGAAGTACAATTGTGGGGATATGAAAGCCCAACTACACCATGTGCGTTGCATGGATATAACACCTTGCTACCTATAGCAAAATATTACACGAGTGCTGGTGTAGTAACGAATACAGATCCATTCAGTTCCGCATTTAACATGGGAACTATTCTAAGTCTTTCTAATAATATAGCTGCATGGACTACTGCAAAAAATAGTGATACTGCTTTTTATGTTGCTACTGGATCTACAAAAGAAGGATACATGGGATTTGATTACCCAATCACATTGACTTCGTATAAACTTTGGGGCGGTGCTGGATCTAATATTGGTTATAGTGTTTCTACGAGTACCACTTATTCTTTTAGAATTTATGGGGCAAACACTTTTGGAACATGGACATTGTTAGATACAAGAACGCTTGCAACGATTGGCTCTGCTGCTACCTTTACGATTGCCTCTCCAGCTTTATATTCTTACTACAGAATATCAATATTTGGTAGTTCTCGTACTGTAAGTCAAAAGTCTGGTGGAGGCTTCATAGGTGTAATAAAAGATATACAGCTACAAGGATATTTAACATAAAGGTGAATTATGCCGACTGAAAGAGCTTTGGTAGGAGGTGGAACAACATACGACAACACGCAAGTGAATGTACAATACCGACCATATTATAAATTTACCACCAGCGATAATAACATATGGAATGTAGATGTTATTAGTGCTAGTGCTTACAGCATAATTGATGGAACTGCAAAGAGTAATAGTTATGTAAACGATCTTTTTACTGGTGTCTTGCCATATCAAAATCCTTGGGATTCACATTATAAAAATGTCACCGAAGTAGCAGTTGCAACCAAAAAAGCATATTTTAATTTTGGTCTTCCAGTAGTGATTACGAAATATAGAATGTACAATGCTTTTGGTGAAAATGTATATGGAATCACAAATTCTTTTTATGGCACAGTTAGCACTAATATGGCTGACGAGACACCGCAAGACTGGACTCTATCTGGTTCCAACGATCAAATTAATTGGACAACAATTGACACAAGATCTTCGCAAAATAGATTTCCTTATGCTACAGACAGGCTTGCAAAAAATTGCTCTTATTCGGAATATACCGTAACTGGTGCATCTGCATACAAGATTTACAGACTGATAATCACAAAAGGTGGAAGGTCTACTCGTAACACTAAAAGCGGAGTTGTAGAACTAGTAAATGGTTTTCAAATAGGTGAAATCCAGCTATGGGGCTACGAAAGCCCAGAAACTTCTTGTGAGCTTCATGGTGGATATACTCTATTTCCAAGCCTTAAGTATTTAAATAGTTCTGGTACCATATTGACAGAAACCGCTGGCACAGCATTCAAGACTAGTTTTCCGAAGGCTTTTTCAGATTTTAGTATTAGATCAAGGAAAACTAACGAACCATATCTGAATAGGATTGTACCTACCAACGGAACTAGTACTGTATCTCCATTTAAAGATTACTTTGAGGGTCAGTTTTTTGAAAGTAGTTGGGGTCCATTTACGGTAGGAACAGGAGTAATAGCAGATACTGGTTATCTTGATTTTGGAGTGGCAGTAACAATCAGTTCTTATAATATGATAAATAGTAATGTTAATTCTGGTGCGTGGACTCTGTACGGAAGCAATAACAATTCGACTTGGACATCAATAGATAATAGGACTGGAATATCGAACAACAATAGCTTGGTGAACTATGCTATAGCATCTCCTGCATCTTATAGATATTACAAAATGGAACTAAAAAACGGTGCAACATTTAGTGGTAAGGGTGGTAGTGGCTATGTAATACAAGTATATGGTCTTCAATTTATAGGGATTATTACATGAGAGGCATTTGCTCTTTGATAAACAATAAGGCTTTAGCTCTAGTGACACGAAGTGGAAGTCACGCCTTGATGAATTTAATGTTACCCAAAGACCATGTTAAATTTAAACCAGAAGTTTTAAATGAACAGCTTTGGCATCCAATCATGAACTTGCAAGGGCATGATTTAACACTAGGTCTTCCAGAATGTGAAGTTTGCTGCATGGTAAGGAATCCAATCGAAAGATTCAGAAGTGCGTGTGCAAGACGAAACAAAACAGTAGAAGAAGGATTGGTCGAAGATGAAGTTCATTTTTGGACTATGGAAAGCATGGGTCTTTTGAACGATAGAATAAAATACTTTCTTTTTCCAGAACAAATTGACGAATGTGCGAATTGGCTCGGACTTCAAACTCCAGTTCCTAAACTCAACGAAGAAAAAGATGAGAAAAAACCATCTTTAAATGATTCTCAAATTAAATTAATTGTTGAAAAATATCATAACGATAATGAATTGTACTTAAAAATAAAGGAAAACTATCATGGCAAATAAAGGTTTTATGTGGCATAAGGACAACATAGGTCTAGCTCTTGCTACAAGAAGCGGATCACAAGTAATATTCAAAGAATTGATTAAAAAAAATTATCCAGAAGCCAATTCTGATTTTGTGAATACTGAAACAGAATGGAAACCTACCATAAAGGTTCCAGAGGTCAAAGACTTGAGCGTAACAGACTGTTCGCACTTAGATTTTGCCGTAATTTTCAGAAATCCAGTCGAAAGATTCAAGAACTCATGTTTGAGATTGTCTTGTTCTGTCGAAGAAGGCTTGAACAATCTTGACAACATACATTTCATGTCATTAAAAAAGATGGGAGTTCTAGATTGTGTTAATGCCAAATATTTCCCTTATTCTAATTCTGGTTTAAATGATTGCTGCACATATCTTGGATTAGATGTGACTGTTACTTTGCCTGAAGATGGAGACATGCCAACTTTAAGCCAAGAGCAGATAGATCTCATCAAACAAGCATATTCATATGATTGCGAGGCTTTCAGCAAGCTATGAAAGTATTTGGGATAGGACTAACCAGAACTGGAACTACTTCTTTAACTGAAGCATTGAAAGTTCTTGGTTATTCAGCGATTCATTGCCCGATGTCTTATAAAGAAATAGACAGTTTTGATGCAAGCACAGATACAGCGGTTGCTGCAAGATTCGAATTTTTAGATTTATTGTATCCAGAATCTAAATTCATATTAACAACCAGAGATATAGATTCTTGGATAGAAAGTGCTGCTTCTCTTCATAGATCCAGCACAGATCCTGTTTGGCAATTAGAAACTCGATTCATGTTATGGAAGTCTTTTGTTTTTGATAAAGACAAATTCATTGAAGGGTATCACAGACATCATTCGAAAGTTTCAGAGTATTTCAAAAACAGACAAGATGATCTTTTGATTCTAGATTTAAAAGAAGATGAAAAATTCGGTAAACTATGCGACTTCATAAAAAAGAAAACGCCAGATATAAATTATCCACACTTAAACAAAAGGCAGTAAAAATGATAGAAAAAGATGAAAATGTAATGATTATAAGAAACTTTATCAATTCTGAAGAAATTCAAATACTAAAAGATTGGACTGCAAAAGCTGTTGCTGAAGGTCAATTCGTAGATGGGATTACTGGAGACTGGGATAAGAAAGAATTCAGCACAACAAAAAAAAGACTCACAAACAGAATGAGCCAAAATATAAACTATCCAGAACTAGTTAAAACCTTGCAAGATCGAATCCGTCAAGTAGTTCCATCGGTAGAAAATTCTCCAGTCATAGAAGGACATGGAAAAGACGGTGTTGTGGTTAGCGTTACTTATAACGATGGAGATGTTTATAGGCATAAAGATCCAAGTGTTGGAGAAGGACTAGTTGGATTGAGATGTAATATTCTGTCTAGTAAAGCTGAAAGTGGTGGATCTATTCATGTCGAAGATAAAACCTATGACTTAAATGAAGGCGACATGATGTGTTACTTGGTAACTGAACTTTATCATAGTGTGGATGTTTGCCATGGAAACACACCAAGAACTCTTTTTATGTTCGGATTTGCCATAAAACCTTAAAATCATTGCAAATAAATCTTAAATTATAAATTTAAAAAAAAAGAATAAGTAATAAATACAATAAAGGAAAATTTATAATGACAAGAGACTTTGTAGCAAGAGATGGTATAGAATCTTTAGGTAGTGTTGTATTTCCATATTTAGCAAAATCAACAACATATACCATAGGAACTGAAGATTATTTTATTGATTGTACATCTGGTCCATTTACAGTAACTTTGCCTACTGCTGTTGGAATATCTGGAAAGATATACATTGTAAAAAACAGTGGTGCAGGAACAATCACAGTTGCCACCACTTCATCTCAAACAATTGACGGATCTTCTACAAAAACACTTTCCCAATACCAAAGCATTCAAGTTCAGAGTAACGGATCTAATTGGGTTGTAGCTGGAACTTCTGGAACTACAGGTGCTACAGGAACTACTGGTCAAACTGGTAGCACAGGACAGACTGGTGCAACAGGACAAACTGGCACAAATGGTTTTACTGGACAGACAGGAACTACTGGTCAAACTGGTGCTACTGGAGCAACAGGTCAGACTGGTACAAATGGTTTAACAGGACAAACTGGTGCAACAGGACAAACTGGTTCAACTGGTTCAACTGGTTACACAGGCTTTACAGGTTCAACTGGTTCAACTGGTTCAACTGGTTCAACTGGTTCAACTGGTTCAACTGGTTCAACTGGTTCAACTGGTTACACAGGCTTTACAGGTCAAACTGGTGCTACTGGTCCACAAAATACTGAAAACTCTCACTTGTCTGCTAGATTGGCGACAACAACTGCTCTAAACAATTCACCTACTTATACTGCTGGAAGTGCAGACGCATCCAATGGAACTGGTGTTGGTGCTTACATTCAAGCAACCACAAATGGTGCTTTATCTGTTGATGGTGTTGCGGTTGCAGTCGGTAATAGAATACTCGTAAAAAATCAATCAGATGCAAGAAATAATGGTATCTATACGGTTACTGCAACTGGTGGAACTTCTGCTGTTTATAAATTGACTAGAGCAACAGATTTTGATAATCACATTGCTGCCCAAGTCGAGTATGGCGATTACTTATTCATTGTTGAAGGAACTACATATCATGGCACTTCTTCTTTGCAATACGAAGTTGGTTCTAATGTAGATGGCAGTATTCGTATCGGCACAGACAATATAAACTTCACGCAGGTTGGCGGTATTGGACCAGCAGGACCAACTGGTGCTACTGGTGCTGGTGGATCATTAGGTCATTATGGATCTTTCTATTCTGATTTAACTCAGACTGCTGGTGCTACAGGCACAGCGTATGCGATGACATTCAATAATACGCCAGATGCGAATGGTGTTTCCATACAATCAAATTCTCAGATCAAAATGACTTATGCAGGAACTTATGATTTACAATTCTCTGCTCAATTGTATTACTCTGGCGGTGGTGGTTCTGGACAAACTATACAGATTTGGTTCAGATTAAATGGTGTGGACATTCCTGATTCTGCCACAAAAATAGATATTACTTCAAATAATCCATATGCTGTTGCTGCTTGGGATTTTCTGTTTACTACCACAACTGCAAATGAATATATCGAAATAATGTGGAGTACAAATAATACTAATATTCAAATTTTGCACAACACAGCAGTATCCCCAGCACCAGCCATACCATCAGTGATTGCAACTGTAATGCAAGTGATGTATACACAGGTTGGACAAACTGGTTTTACTGGTCAAACTGGTGTAACAGGTCAGACAGGAATAACAGGTCAAACTGGTGCAACAGGTCAAACAGGCACAAATGGTTTCACTGGACAGACAGGAACTACTGGTCAGACAGGAACTACAGGACAAACTGGTGCTACTGGATTTACTGGAGAAACAGGAACCACAGGACAAACAGGTGCAACAGGACAGACTGGAACAAATGGTTTAACTGGTGCAACTGGAACTACTGGTCAAACAGGAACAACAGGAACAACTGGTACTACAGGACAGACTGGAACTACAGGTGAAACTGGCTTTACTGGTTTCACAGGACAGACTGGAACTACAGGTGAAACTGGCTTTACTGGTTTCACAGGACAGACTGGAAATACAGGCAATACTGGTTTAACTGGTGCAACAGGTGCAACTGGCAACACTGGCGAAACAGGAACTACAGGACAAACTGGTTTTACTGGTCAAACTGGTTATACTGGCGAGACTGGCTTGACAGGTGCAACAGGAAATACTGGCGAGACTGGTTTAACAGGTGCAACAGGAAATACTGGTGAGACTGGTTTAACAGGTGCAACAGGAAATACTGGTGAGACTGGTTTAACAGGTGCAACAGGAAATACTGGCGAGACTGGTTTAACAGGTGCAACAGGAAATACTGGCGAGACTGGTTTAACAGGTGCAACAGGAAATACTGGCGAGACTGGTTTAACAGGTGCAACAGGAAATACTGGCGAGACTGGTTTAACAGGTGCAACAGGACAAACTGGCACAAATGGTTTAACAGGACAGACTGGTGCAACTGGTCAAACAGGAACCACAGGACAGACTGGTGCAACAGGAAATACAGGTGCAACAGGACAAACTGGAACAAGTTCAACAGGTGCAACTGGTAATACTGGTGCAACAGGACAAACTGGAACAAGTTCAACTGGTGCGACAGGTAACACAGGTGCAACAGGACAAACTGGAACAAGTTCAACAGGTGCAACTGGTAATACAGGTGCAACAGGACAGACAGGAACAAGTTCAACTGGTGCAACAGGAAATACAGGTGCAACAGGACAAACAGGAACAAGTTCAACTGGTGCAACAGGAAATACAGGTGCAACAGGACAAACAGGTACAAGTTCAACTGGTGCAACTGGTAATACAGGTGCAACAGGACAGACAGGAACAAGTTCAACTGGTGCAACAGGAAATACAGGTGCAACAGGACAAACAGGAACAAGTTCAACTGGTGCAACTGGTAATACTGGGAATACTGGGAATACTGGCTTTACTGGACAAACAGGTGCTACAGGACAAACTGGTGTGACTGGACAAACTGGTACGGTTGAGGGCGTTGCTGTAACAACATATCAGCTTGCAGATTATCTTTCCACAAGCACAAGATTATGGGTTTGGGGAAGGAATAATTTAGGTCAATTAGGCGATAACACAATAGCAGACAAATCATCCCCAATACAAACTGTGACATTTGGAACAAACTGGAAACAGATTTGCGGATGGACTCACACAGTAGCTATAAAGACAGATGGAACTTTGTGGACTTGGGGAGATAATTCTGGTGGTAAATTAGGCGATAATACAAGTACAAATAGATCTTCACCAGTTCAAACAGTCGCAGGTGGTACAAATTGGAAACAAGTTGATGCTAACTACAATAATATAGCAGCGATAAAGACAGATGGAACTTTGTGGACTTGGGGAAGTGGTTCTTTTGGTCAATTAGGCGACAATACAATAGTAGACAAATCATCGCCAGTACAGACAATTACATTTGCAACAAATTGGAAAAATGTTGCTTGTGGACAACAACACACAACAGCGATAAAGACAGACGGAACACTTTGGACTTGGGGATATAACAATTCTGGTCAGCTTGGCGATAACACAATTGTAAATAAATCATCGCCAGTACAGACAATTGCATTTGGAACAAATTGGATTCAAGTCTCTGGCGGACAATTACATACAGCAGCCATAAAAACCGATGGAACTTTGTGGACTTGGGGAAATAATAATCTTGGTCAGCTTGGAGATAATACTGTTACGCCAAGATCGTCACCAGTACAGACAATTGCATTTGGCACAACTTGGAAACAAGTATCTGCTGGTTATCAATCTACAGCAGCTATAAAGACAGATGGTACTTTGTGGTCTTGGGGACATAACACTGCTGGTTCGTTAGGTGACAACACTGTAGTTACAAAATCATCACCAGTTCAAACTGTTGCTTATGGAACAAACTGGAAACAAGTTTCTGGTCAGAGATATCAAACAGCAGCGATAAAGACAGATGGAACTTTGTGGACTTGGGGATATAATGGATACGGACAATTAGGCGATAACACAATTGTAAATAAATCATCGCCAGTACAGAATCTTACTTATGGCTACAAATGGAAAAATGTATCGTGTCAGGCTTTTTCTATTTCTACAATCCAAAATGAATCTGATATTTCGTTGTTAGATCAAACGCTTCCAAGCGGAGCAACAGGTTCGACTGGAGCAACAGGTCAAACTGGTGCGACTGGTCAGACTGGAACTGCAAGTGGAGCATTAACTGCAAGTCAACTTGGCGATTACCTTTCCACAAGCACAAGATTGTGGGCTTTTGGTCTTGGAACAAGCGGTCAATTGGGTGACAACACAATATTAAGCAAGTCTTCTCCAATCCAGACAACTGCGTTTGGCACAAACTGGAAGCAGATTTCTGTTTCTAATCACAACTTGACAACGACTGCTATAAAATCAGATGGATCTCTCTGGTCATGGGGAGTAGGAACAAGTGGTCAGCTTGGCGACAATACAATTTTAAGCAAATCTTCACCAGTTCAGACTGTTGCTGGCGGAACAACTTGGCTTCAGAGTGCTAGTGGATTTGCTCATACAGTAGCAGTCAAGAACGATGGCACACTTTGGACTTGGGGTGACAATGCGATTTATGGTCAGCTTGGCGATAATACAGTTGCACTTAAAAGCTCACCAGTGCAGACAACTGCATTCGGAACAAACTGGAAAAATGTGGCTTCTGGCTCATACCATTGTGCAGCTACAAAGACAGATGGCACTTTGTGGACTTGGGGAAGAAATACAAGTGGACAGCTTGGCGACAACACCATAGTTCACAGAAGTTCTCCTGTTCAGACAACAGCATTCGGCTCGAACTGGGTTCAGATATCGTGCGGTTATTATTACACAGCAGCAGTCAAGAACGATGGTACACTTTGGACTTGGGGCATAAACACCTCTGGTCAGCTTGGAGAAAACACAGTAAGCTCTAGAAGCTCGCCTATACAAACGGTTGCTTATGGCACAAACTGGAGACAAGTTTCCGCTGGCAATAGCATGACAGCATGTATAAAGACAGATGGTACTTTGTGGACTTGGGGTCAAGGAACTAATGGAACTCTTGGCGACAATACAGCGGTTTCGAAATCATCTCCAGTACAGACAGTAACATTTGACACAACTTGGAAACAGGTTTCTGCTGGTAACGGACATATGATTGCCACCAAGACTGATGGCAGCATGTGGTCATGGGGATTGGGAACTTCTGGTCAGCTTGGCGACAACACAATCGTCACGAAATCATCTCCAGTTCAGACAGTGACATTTGGCTACGAATGGAAACAGGCTTATGCTGGAAACACGACCACTTACGCAATCCAAACCGAAGCTGATGTTTCTTTGGCTGATCAAGTAGGTGTTGTTCCTATAACTGATGATACGACTACAAATGCAACAAGATATCTGACATATGCAAATGCGATTACTGGAACACTAGGAACAGTATATACTTCATCCACTAAGTTGACATTCAATCCATCTACTGGCGATCTTACAGTTGGTGGCAATGTGACTGCCAATTCGGATTTAAATTTGAAGGAAGACATTGTAACGATTCCAGATGCATTGCAGAAGGTTCGTGATATGCGTGGTGTTTCTTTCTCTTGGAAAGAAAACGGAAGAAAGTCAATTGGTGTTGTTGCACAGGAAGTGGAGAAGGTATTGCCAGAACTTGTAAACGAAACTGATGGCGTTAAGAGCGTTGCCTATGGAAATATTATTGGTCTTCTTATAGAAGCAATAAAGGAACAAGACAAGAGAATTGACGACTTGGAAAGGAGGCTTTAATGGCTTTCATTTCTGGTCCTGATGGCGACCTCAAAACCGCTTTCGTTTCTGACGCTTTTCTTCTCGACCAATTCGTGGGAAATACTCTGTTTACTTGGGGATATAACCCTCATGGCACAATAGGCGACAATACAAGTTTAGAAAAATCAAATCCAGTCCAGACAGTGACTGGTGGAATAAATTGGAAGTTTTCTGGTGGTGGACTTTCTTACACACAAGCAGCAATAAAGACAGATGGTACATTATGGACTTGTGGATATAATTATTGGGGTTGTTTAGGCGACAACACAAATATAAAAAGATCATCACCAGTACAAACAGTTGCATTTGGCACAAATTGGAAACAAGTTGCTTCTGGATATTTTCAAACAGGAGCAATAAAGACAGATGGAACTTTGTGGACTTGGGGAAATAATGGAAATGGACAGCTTGGTGACAATACAATTTTAAGTAAATCATCACCAGTACAAACAGTTGCTTTTGGAATAAACTGGAAACAATTTGCTGGTGGATTCGACCATTGTGCAGCAATAAAGACAGATGGAACTTTGTGGACTTGGGGAAATAATGCTTCTGGTCAGTTAGGCGACAACACAATCGCAAATAAATCATCACCAGTTCAAACAGTTGCATTTGGTACAAATTGGAAACAAGTTTCTGGTGGCAGTAATTATACAGCAGCAATAAAAACAGACGGAACTTTGTGGGCTTGGGGATTAAACAGTAATGGTCAATTAGGTGACAACACAATTGTAAAAAAATCATCACCAGTTCAAACAGTTGCTTTTGGTACAAACTGGAAGCAAGTTGCTTGTGGACATGATCATATGGCAGCGATAAAAACAGATGGAACTTTGTGGATTTGGGGATTAGGAACAACTGGTCAGCTTGGCGACAATACAATTTTAAGCAAATCATCTCCAGTTCAAACAATTGCAGGTGGTACAAACTGGAAACAAGTTTCTGCTGGTTATAAAATTACAGCATGTGTAAAAACAGACGGTACACTTTGGGCTTGGGGATCGAATGGCTTTGGACAATTAGGAAACAACACGATAACAAATAGATCATCACCAGTTCAAACCAGTGCGTATGGAAACAATTGGAAGCAAGTTTCTTGTAATAAGTACAACACAGCAGCAGTAACGAATGGAGATTTATAATGTACGCAATAATAAGCAACGGAAATATAATTCAGACTTTATTGAAATGGAATCCAAGGATGATCAGTTCAATTCTCCAAGAGGAGCTTGAGCTAGACATCAAGGTTCATTTCCCAGACGAAGCAAATGTTCCATGGACTATAAACGAACAAACAAAAATATTCCAAGTAAGGGAAATAAAACCAGAATACAACCCAAAGATAGAGGAATTGACTGGACCTAACTGGGAAATAACAGAAGACCTTGCAATAGCAAACTATGAAGTTAAACCTCTTATACTACAAATAGCAAAAGCTAATTTGATACAACAACTATCTTCAGAAAGAAGATCAAGGGAAATAAAAGACATAAAGATAACCCTTAAAGGACAGGAAGTAACAGTAAGCACAGACAGGGAAAGTCGTGCTGTATATGCGTCAAAAATATTGTCGATAGGCGACCTTACCGCATACTGGAAATTCCCACAGACTTGGATGGAAATTACGAAGTCTGATTTGGAGATTATCATCTCGGAAATAGACAAGGTTGTTCAAGCTGCTTTCGATTGGGAATTCGCAAAATTAAACGAAATAGAAAACGCAGCAGATCATATTTCTGTTGATACTATAATAATGAAAGAAGTAGTGCCTGATCCCATCATGCCTACCATTCCAGTAGTGGAAGAACCAGTAGTGGAAGAACCAGTAGTGGAAGAACCAGTAGTGGAAGAACCAGTAGTGGAAGAACCAGTAGTGGAAGAACCAGTAGTGGAAGAACCAGTAGTGGAAGAACCAGTAGT
>Ga0214919_10008029_pt1 | contig 14073 bp, 18 predicted proteins | sample LL1503_MetaG_FD_177994 | JGI IMG/M metagenome (GOLD analysis project Ga0214919, IMG submission 177994) | Freshwater microbial communities from Lake Lanier, Atlanta, Georgia, United States - LL-1503 | ecosystem: Environmental > Aquatic > Freshwater > Lake | place: USA: Georgia | collected...
AACCAGACCTGCGCCAAAAAACACGATCGCATCGATATTTCCTTCTCTGTCATGCGGCTACCGGAACTTCGCCTTCGACCTGCGCGCGGTAAAGAAACCGGCGATGCTGATTGTCGAATGGTGTTGCGCGATGGAGAGTACAGCGGTTGTCCCAGACCAGCAGATCGCCCGGCTGCCAGCGGTGCGCGTAGATCAGGTCGGGCTGCGTGGCAGCGCGTTCGAGTTGATCCAGCAGTTGCCGACTGTCCTCTTGCGGCATGCCGACAATAGTCGACACGATATCTTTGGCCACGAACAACGCGGGCTGGCCGGTCGCCGGGTGTATGCGCACCACCGGATGCTCGACAGGCGGCACCCCGGCAACCTGCTCCGGAGTCAGCGGTGAACGCTCGGGATACAACAGCGAATAGCGAAAATTCCGGTCGTGCAGCGCGCGCATGCCATGCAGCTTTTTCCGCAACGACGCCGGCAGAGCCGTATACGCCGCACTCATGCTGACGAACTCGGTGTTAGCCCCCGTGGGCGGGCATTCGACCCCGTACAGCAGCGTTGCCAATGCCGGCACCGGCTTATAGGAAAGGTCGGAATGCCAGTGCATGCCGGCGTTGCTGACGCCCACCGCCTGGCCGTTCTTGCGGATATTGGACAGTATCCGCACCTGCGGCAAATCGGTCAGCACATGCTGCGTCATGTGGTGAATCTCAAGCTTGCCAAATCGCGCCGCGAAGGCCGCCAGTGCGGCCGGGGTCAGGATTTGCCGACGAAAACATAGTACCGCATGATGGTTGAAGAGTTCCAGCACCCGCGCAAAAACTTCCGCACTGATCGCCTGCGCGAGATCGACACCTCTCACTTCCGCTGCGAACTCCGTCGGCGTGTTCGCGATGGCGCGTACTGCTGCCGGCACGTTCAATGCATCGGCAACAGTCTGAGCCTGCATTCCCATTTAGTTCCTCCTCTTTTGATTTTAGCGTCCATCAGACAGTCCGGCAACGCGCCGCCCGGTCCGAAAACGAATCATTGGGCGAAACAATAGCGAATAGGAAATTCAAACGCTTCTTTTTTGACTGCCCGCGAATATAGCGTCGGCCCGGCAATAGGTCAATCGCACGGTGTTCGGTGCAAATTCCCCACTCGCGTGATTCTTCGGGGTCTGCATCGACCCGAGAGGGTTGAATTCGACGCAGTGTTCGAGGTCGATATCGAAAACGCGCTTGAGCAACTGCACGCAGTCCGGCATTGGGTGCAAGCACCCCATGAAAACAGTCGTGCGGTAAGACATAGGGAGCGAAATGTATGAATGCAAGACCCCCAGCACGCCAGTAAGAGCCGGCCGCATTGCGCGAATCTGATGAACCCCGTGTTTACTGAAATGAGCGTGGCCTACACGGTCGATGCAAAAAGCGCGATGGGCGTTTACTGGGCGCAGTCGTTTGGCACGCCGCGCTAAGCGGAGTGATCCGGGCGCCGCGCCGCTACTCGGCTTCGATTTTGGCTTCGCGGATCATCAGCGCGAAACGCTGATTCTCGGCTTCGTTGAATTTGTGGAAGTCGTCGCGCGAGCGGCTGACGACCACGCTGACACCGCCCTCGTTGAGCCTGCGCACGCCATCGGTTTTTTTCATGGCTTCAATGGCCGCGTTGAACAATTTGTTCATGACCGCCCGCGGCGTTTCCTTCGGGGCGTAAAGTCCCTGCCACGAGCCGTTGGCGAGATCGGTATAGCCCAGTTCGGGCATGGTCGGAATTTCGGGCGCGTTATTGAGCCGGGCCGGCGCAATCACCGCCAGCATGCGCAGGCGTCCGGCACGCGTGTGACTGAGCGCGGAGGAAAACGTAATGAACATGACTTGCACTTCATTGCCGAGCAATCCCGTCACCGCGGCGCCCGCGCCGCCCTTGTACGGCACATGCACCATGGACGTGCCGGTACGCTTCATGAAGAGCTCGGTTTCAAGCCGGTTTACGCTGCCGCCGCCCGACGAACCGAAGTTGAGCTGGCCCGGCCGCGACTTCAGATGCGCGATGAGTTCGGGCACGCTCTTCACCGGTAACGACGGATGCACGCTCACCGAACCCGGTACATCGACCACCTGGCTGATCGCCGCGAGGTCGCGCAGCGGTTTCACCGGGAATTTCGTGTACAGATTCGGATTGATCGCGATCGCGCCGATATTGCCGAGGAGCAGCGTGTGCCCGTCGTTGCTGGCATTCGCAACGACTTCGACGCCGATGTTGCCGGCCGCGCCCGGGCGATTCTCGACGATGACCTGCTGGCCGAGAATTTCGGTCAATGACGGTTGCAGAATGCGCGCGACGAAATCGCCGGCGCCGCCCGGTGCGAACGGGACAATCATGCGGATGGGCCGATGCGGGTAGGCGGATTGCGCGGCGGCGAGCGCCGGACACAGTAACAGCACAGCGATGCCGGCTTTGGGGAAAGCGGACATATTCAGACGCGGCGCGACCGGGCTAAACCGCGCCCGCCAGGAGTTCCTGGTGCCGGCTTACCGCCAAGTCGCGGATCTCGTTTGAGCGCGCGCTGACCTGTTGTTGCAACGTAACGGCGACGCTGTCGAGATCGCGCGCGGGTCGCGGCAACAAGTCAAAGTGTCCGTAGCGGTCGTGGCCGCGCAGCAGTGTTGCGCTGTCTCGCGGCAGGCCGGCGATCGGTTTCACGCGCGCGGGGATATAGCGGATGGCGTATCCTGCGCGCCGCACGTTGGAATGATTCTCCTCCGAGCCGTGCCACATGAGGCCGTGATGCAGCGACATTTCGCCCGGCTGCAATTCCATGTGCACGGCTTTTGATTCGTCGACCGCAACGGCGATTTCCTGCCCGCGTTGCAACAGGTTGCTCGCCACGCCTGCTTTGTGGGGGACCAGTTTGCGGTGGCTGCCGGGCATGACTTTCATCGCCCCGTTGGCGCGTGTCGCCGGCGTGAATGCGACCCACGCGCTCAGGATGTTTTCCGAAAAATCGAGCCCCCAGTACGGCAGGTCCTGATGCCATGACACAAAGCCGCCGTCGTGCGGCTCCTTGATGAAAAACCGGCTCGACCAGCACAGGATATCGGGGCCTATGATGTCTTCGACCGCGTCGAGGATGGCGGGATGGCGTATGAGTTCGTCCAGCCAGGTCAGAATCAGATGCGGTTTATGCGACATCGCGCGCGGCCATTTACCGTCGTGCTGCGATTCAAAGCTTTCGATTGCCTGCAAGTCCGCCGCCGCTTCCGCCGCCGTCAACGCGGAAACCGGGCAGAGGTAACCGTCCGATTGAAAGCGCGCGAGCTGCGCCGGTGTCAGTGTCCTTGGCCCAGCACCCCCGCCAGCAGAGGTCGAAAGCAAGCGCGGATCGTGCGAGCGCGCCTCTGTGAGGTTTTGATTTGCCATGAAATTTCTCCTCGCGGTCTTGCTCCGGTTTCGAATCGAACCGGATCATTTAAATTAGTGGGGTACGGGCATGGCGTTTTTACTGGGCGCGTGGAGCGACTAGGAAATTTAAACGCTTCTTTTGACTGCCCGCGACTATATCGCCGGCCCAGGAAGCGGTCAATCGCGCGGTGTTTGGTGCAAATTCTCCACTCGCGTGATTCTTCGGGCTCGGCATCGACCCGAGAGGGCTGAATTCGACGCAGCGTAACTGCATCACGCGAGCGCGGGTCGCGCCGGTGAGCGCCGCGGCGCGCGCGCAGGCAACCCCAGATGCGTGAGGATCCTGACTATCACCGCAGGCTCTTCGATGGTGGCGATGATCTTCAACTCGCCGCCACACTGTGGGCAGTGTTCGACATCACCAGATCCATCGCGCTTGAGCCGTTCGTTGGCGACACGCGGGGCGCGTGATGTAGCGGCACAGGCGTTCGAGTTTCTTGCGCTGATGCGCGCCACAGCGCACCCCCGCATGCAGGCTGAAGTCGTGCGCATCGGCGCACAGGGCCGCATGGGTGTGGCGCATTCGAAAGACGAAGCCGAACTCGCGCTGAAAACAGCGCGCAAAGTCGAAGGCGTAAAAAACGTCAAATCTCATCTGCGCGTGGTGACGGCGAAGTAATCAAACTGCCTTCAGCGCCAGGACACTGGACGCTTCTGCGCTACGACGCCACCGGGCCGACTCGAAAGATTTCCCGGCGGCGCTTCGAGAAACGGCGCTTACGCGGCTTCACTGAACGATCTTCAGATACGCCATGACCGCCTTCAGCTCAGCATGCTGCTCTTCCAGAAAAACGCGCATTTCCGACGGCCCGCGATAACGCACTTCCAGCTGGTTCTTCTGCGCATCTTTCCGGTACTCGTCGCTTTGCACGATCTGCGAGAAAACATTCCCCCAGTATGCGGTTTGCGCGGACGTCAGTCCCTTCGTGCCAAGCACGCCCCGCCAGTTCTCGAATATCCCCCGCTGACCCAGTTCGCTCCAGGTCGGCACGGTTGCGAAAACACCGCTCATGCGCTGCGGTGCACTCATGGAAAGAAGCCGCACTTTTCCCGCCTCGGCGTGCGAACTGACGCTGACGGTGCTGGCGACCGCCACATCCACATGTCCGCCGAGCAGCGCAGTCAGCGCCTCATTCGACGAGTTAAAGCTAACCAACTTCACGTCCTTCACCTCCACACCGGCGGACTGCATCGGCAGTCCGAACGCGATATGCGTCGTACTGCCCGGCGCGTTGCCCAGCGCGATTGTCAGCGCGCCAGGTTTCGCCTTCAGCAATTTCAACAGTTCTACACCCGACTTGATAGGCGAATCTGACCTGACGGCGAAGGCGATGTACTCGGTGGCAAACACAGCGAGTGGGGTGAAATCAGCATGCGACCACGGGATGCGACCGATAATGTGGCTCGTGAGCAACGTTGGCGACGTGAGGCAGAGGAAATACGGATCGCCGTTACGCTGGGCGAGAAAACTGTAGGCTACTGCATGGCCGCCGCCCGACCGATTAACAACGACCGACGACGCCGGCACTAATCGCAGTTCTTTCCACAAACGCTGAATCGTCCGCGCGCTGAAATCCAACGAGCCGCCCGCAGTGGCCGGAACGATGAGTTCGACGTTTCTGTCCGGTCGCCAGTCCTGTGCCGAGGATGATGCGCACCAGAATGCAAGCGCGCCAATCAGCAGGCGCAGCCGCGCCCTTGAATTCACCGATGTCCGGGCGACCCGGGCCCGGTGATTCCGGGCAACCGCAGCGGCCATCAGGCAGTTTCACCAACAATCGCGGGGTGAAGCTTCGCGCTCAAGTCGTGGATTTCCTTGTATCTATCGCACACGACCCGATGATGTTCGACCGCCGCCGCATCAAGGTCGGAAAGAGGCGCCGTCTCGTGATCATAATAGCCATAGACGTCGTTGCCTCGGACCAGTGTGACGTGATCGCGGGGAAGCCCTACGAGCGGACGCACGTTGGTGGAAATATAGCGGATCGCCAACCCGATGCGACGATCGTCGCCCTGGTTTTCGTCCGACGCATGGAATATCAGGCCATGGTGCAAGGACATGTCCCCGGGCTTGAGTTCCATGTAGACGGCGTCGTTCTCGTTGACATCGACGGCGATCTCCTGACCCCGTTGCAGCATGCTGGCCTTCTTGCCTTTACGGTGTCGTACGAGTTTGCGGTGCGTCCCCGGCACAACCTTGGTAACGCCGCTGATCCTCGTTGCCGGCGACAGGGCCAACCAGGCGGTGACGACGTTCGTGGACGCGTCCAGACCCCAATAGGTCAAGTCCTGGTGCCATGCCAGAAAACCCCCGTCGTGCGGATTCTTGATGAAGAGCCGGGTCGACCAGCAAAAAATGTCGGGGCCGACTATGTCCTCGATCGGATCCAGTATGCGCGGATCCCGAATGGTTTCGTCGAGCCAGGGAAACAGCAAATGCGCTTTCAGGACCATCGGCGTCGGCAATACTCCCCCGTATCGGCGCTCGACCGCTTCCAGGCGCTGCCGCAGATCAAGTGCGCGTGCTCGCCCCACTGCCGGCACCGGGCACAGAAACCCATCGTCTCGAAATTGACGTAACGCGACGTCCGTCAACACCCTGCCACCGGTCGTAACATCCGCGCTCGCGAGTGACTGAATATCCGTAACCGCCTCCGGCCGCATGATGCCCTTCCTGAAATCGTTATTTTTGGCGGGGCACAGCAATTTGCAAGCACTTCTCCCCTAAGCGTGACTATATCGCCGGCCCCGCAAGCGGTCAATCACACGGTGTTCGGTGCAAATTCTCCACTCGCGTGATTCTTCGGGCTCGGCATCGACCCGAGAGGGCTGAATTCGACGCAGCGTAACTGCATCACGCGAGCGCAGGCCGCGCCGGTGAGCGCGGCGGCGCGCGCGCAGGCAAGACCAGATGCGTGAGGATCTTGACTATCACCGCAGGCTCTTCGATGGTGGCGATGGTCTTCAACTCGCCGGCGCGCGCACCCAGCGCGATGCGATAGGTGCACGAGGCCGCTTGCAATGACGACAACTGATTATCCGCATCCATGTCGGCTATGTGGCTCACGCCCTGCTCTTCAACCAAATTACCTGACCGCGTCAACATTTTCAGGCGCGCGCGATGATCTTTTCGAGCAAACCGCAAGCCGGTAGACTGGCATCTCGCCGACGCCTTTCAAGGTCAGCGTCTGTGGCAGATCGAAGTGCCGGTCGCCACGTCCGCGCAGCCAGGTGGTTTCGGACACCGCAATGCCATCGGGATGCGCGGCGCCTTCAATGCGGCTGGCGATGTTCATCGTCTCGCCCCAGTAATCATAGGCCATGCGCGTCTCGCCGATCACTCCGCCGACGACTGGCCCGGTGTGGATACCGACCCGGATGTGCAGATCAATGCCGGTGCGCCTGCGCAGATCCTCAAGCCCGGCGATCACCGCTTCGCCAAATCGGATCGCTGCATCGGCGCTGTTGCTGGCAGGCGCGTTGCCGCCGCTGATCGCAAGATACGCATCGCCGATGGTCTTGACCTTTTCCACCCCGGTTTCTGCTGCGCAGCGGTCTGCCAGCAGGAAGAAGCCGTTGAGCAGCTCAACCAGATGACCCGGCGATATCCGCCGTGTCAGGACTGAAAAACCGCAAATGTCGATAAACACCACGGACACATCGGGATAGCTGTCTGCGACTACCTGGCCCGCTTTCAACCGGGCGGCGACCGCAGGCGGCAATACGTTGAACAGCAGTTCTTCGGTCTTGGCGCGCTCAGCCTCCAGCGCGTCGGACAGGACGAAACTTTGCCGATGCGCATGGCCGACCGACCAGTTGAGCAGCAGCATGACAGCGCCGCTGGTGCCATAGGCAAGCGTTGCATAGATGAACGGAACAAGGTCTGCCTCGGCCAGCACCAACAAACCGAAATAGACCGCAGCATGGCAGCCAAGCCATGCGCCAAACCAGCGCATCTGGCCGGCAAAGGCGATGGCGGCAAACGCCATGACGATCAGGCCGTTGATGGCAATCGAGGCATGCAGTTGCGCCTGTGCGCGCTGCATCTCATCGAACAGCAGCGCGTTTTCCGCCATGATCAGGAAGGCGACGCTCAACAGGCTCGCAAAGTCGATCAGCGGACGGCTGCCATAGCCGCGCCAAGCGGTCGCGGCGGCATAGCCTGCCAGAATGAACAGCGCAGGCAGCAGCAGCAGCGTGAAGCGCTGCTCATCACCGCGACTGAAATAGAGCGGATTGACCAGCGCATAGCCGATCAGCATCGCCGCCAGAAACCCGGCGAACAGGCGCATGTGCACCACGCGTGTCTGGCGTTCACCCAGCACGAACCGGCGTTCTAGCACGGGGTCGACAAAGCGCCCGGTCATCGTCTGCGTCGCCTGCGGCGGCTTGTGGTCCTGCTGCATGATGTGCCCCTCGCCTGATGATCCAGCCATCATTGCGCGAATAGGAAATTCAAACGCTTCTGCGGATCGTGATTCGTTCGGTTATGGTCGCGTGGCCGGCACGCGGTGCGCCGGCGCGGAATTCAACTGATGCCGATCATACCCGCTTCATAGGTGTCGCGCGGCGGATGGGCGCGCATGGCGCCGGTCAGTTCGGAAACACGCTTGATGCCCTTTTTCTCGCACCACTGCGCGAGACCGTCGATGATGGCGATCATGCCGGTCGGGTTGCGGAAATTCAGGAAGCCGATTTCCACCGCGGACGCGCCGGCCAGCATGTATTCGACCACGTCCTCGACGTTCATGATGCCGCCCGAGCCGATGATTGGAATTTTTACCGCGCGGCTGCATTCATTGACCATGCGCACGATGATCGGTTTGATGCCCGGCCCCGACAGCCCGCCGTTACCATTGCCGATGTAAGACAGAAAAGTGTCGGTGTTGATCTTGAGACCGAGAATCGTGTTCGACACGGTCAGCGCATCTGCACCGCCCTTTTCTGCGGCCTCGGCAACCGCCGCAATATCGCCGGCATTCGGCGACAGCTTCGCCCACAACGGTTTCTCGGTCGCCTCGCGGCACAGCTTGACGACTTTATAGCTGTGCTCTTCGTTTTGCGCAAAGTTGCCGCCACCCGGTTGCCGCGTCGGACAGGAAATATTGATTTCGATGGCATCCACCCCGGGCACGCTGACGTCACGCGCCATATCGGCAAAATCCTCGATGGTCTCTGCGGTGATGCTGCATATCAAAGGCGGTGTGTAGCGTTTGTACTCCGACAGCTGCACGTCGAGAAAGTATTTGAGGCCCTTGGTCGGCAAACCGATCGAATTGATCATGCCGCCCTGCACTTCGGAAACGCGCGGCGGCGGATTGCCCGCGCGGTAATTGCGCGAGACCGTCTTCGAAACAAGCGCGCCGAGGCGATTGAGGTCGATGACCTGCGAAAACTCGGTCGAAAAAGTGCCCGATGCCGGCAGTAGCGGATTTTGCAATTCCAAACTACCGACCCTGACCGACAGATCTACCATCCCAGCACCTCCTGCAGATCGAACACCGGGCCTTCGACACACACCCGGCGCATTTCCTTCTTGCCGTTGACCTCGAACGTGCGCACGCAGATATAGCAGGGGCCGAGACCGCAGGCCATAATCTGCTCCATCGCCGCCTGCCCCGGAACGCCGCACTCCTTGCCGAGGCGTTTCATGAGTTGCAGCAGGCGGTTGGAGCCGCAGGTGAAAAAAGCATCGGCCTTCTTGTCGGCGATCAGCTTGCGCAGAATACGCTCGATGTTATCGACTTCGCTCGTGCCATCGGTATCAAGCACCTTGACAACATCGCCGACCTGCTCGAAGAGGTCGGCGGCGAGCGCCAGTTCGGGACTGCGCGCGCTGAGTATGGCGGTGATCTTTACGCCCTGTGCGGCGGCGATCTGCGAAATCGGCGCCATCGTCGCCAGTCCGACACCGCGGCCGAGCACGACCACGTTTTTCCAGCCAGGCTGAAGTTTGAAGCCGATGCCAAGCGGCCCCAGCATATTGAGCTTGTCGCCGGCCTTGAGCGAAGCAAGTCCCCTGGTGCCGCGGCCGACGACCTTGTAGAGAAACTCCAGTTGCGCATCTGCATGAGCAACGCGGTAGACGCTTTGCGGACGCCGGAACCAGACCTCGACCTCGTCCGGAGACGGACACAACAACTGGAAGAACTGGCCGGGCTGTGCGGCAAGCGCCTTCGGCGATGCCTGCACCACCAGATGTTTGTATTCGTCGTTGACCCATTCGTGAGACACGACTGGACAGAGCGATTCTTCGGCCGGACACTGGGACGGGGACTGTTCGGCGGGCAGTGCGCCCACCGTGATGGCGGCGGATGCGTAATTCGGCATGGGAAAACGAAAATCCGATTTGGAAGTTGAATTGCTGGCCGCTGATGTTAAGCCAGCGACTGGCGAATAGGAAATTTAAACGCTTCTTTTTTGACTGCGCGCGACTATATAGCCGGCCCGGCAAGCGGTCAATCGCGCGGTGTTTGGTGCAAATTCCCCACTCGCGTGATTCTTCGGGCTCTGCATCGACCCGAGAGGGCTGAATTCGACGCAGCGTGACTGCATCACGCGAGCGAGGGCCGCGCCGGTGAGCGCGGCGCCACGCGCGCAGACAAGACCAGATGCGTGAGGATCCTGACTATCACCGCAAGCTCTTCGATGGCGGCGATGATCTTCAACTCGCCGGCGCGCCGTGCGCGTGGCGGGCCGGCGAGGTTAACCAGAATGTCTATTCGCTCAAGCGTTTTCTCGCATTCGGCCACGACCTCAGATACTGTCTTTGTGTCGGCGACGTCAGCCAGGAAATGGGGACGATCTCCAGGTGAATCCTTATCAGAGGGCTAGCCGGTTTTGCTGTCATCGATGCAAACCACGCGCGCCCCTTCGCGCGAAAGCAGTTCAGCACTTACACGTCCGATACCGTAAGGGTTGCCAGTGACAACTACTATTTTATTTTCGAGCAGCATTTAGACCGTACCTTCCAAACGCAAATGGAGAGCTATTCCGGACATTACTCTGCTTCCGCTTTTATATTTGCGGATTTGATCAAGTCGCCCCATTGTTTATAGTCCTCTGCGATAAAGCGCGCCAGTTCCGCGGGGCTCGACCCGACCGGGTCTGCTCCGTTGGCGGAAAACTGGTTCCGTACATCCGGTATCTTCATGATGACATCGATCTCTTGGCTCAACCTCGCCACGATCGCTTTCGGGAGGTTTGCAGGACCAACAAGCGCATACCAACCGCCGCTTATGCCCGGCACGCCGGCTTCGCCAAACGTCGGCACCTCGGGCAACAGCGAGGAGCGTTTGGGTCCGGTCACGGCAAACCCGCGGAGCTTTCCGCCGTTGATGGGTGGAAACGCGGCTATCACGCTGGGGAAAGACATGTCGACGCGTTGGCCTATGACATCGAGCAACGCCGGACCCGAGCCTTTGTAAGGAACGTGTTCAAACTTGACCTTGGCGGTTCTCTGCAGCAGCTCGCTGATCAGGTGGCCAGGAGCTCCCTGACCGACCGTCGCAACCGTCATTGGGTTGCTGCGGGAGCGAGCGTATTCGAGCAACTCGCGCAGGTCTTTGCCGGGAACGTTGGTGCCCGTCACCAACACATTTGGAACATTCGCGATCAAGGATATCGCTGTGAACATCTTGATTGGATCAAGCCGATTCTTTGAATAGAGGTGTGGGTTGGTAGTCAGTCCCATCGAAGTGACATACAGGGTGTAGCCGTTAGGGGGGGCAGCCGCTACCGCAGTTGCCGCCAGCAAGCCATTCGCGCCGCCGCGGTTCTCAATGACAACGGGCTGATGTAGTGCCTCAGAAAGCTTCTGCCCGATGGTGCGTCCCACGAAGTCACCCGATCCCCCGGGCGAAAATCCCACCAAAAGGGTTATCGATTTTAGCGGATAGCTGTCCTGGGTTGCAGAATTTGCGGTAAACGGAAGCAGGGTAGCTGCTAACGCAAGCACCAGTAAAAAAAAGCGTGTTGAGGTCATCGGTGTGACTTCCTAATCGTCATCTTTCGGGAATTGCATCACCAGAGCCTCGAGTCCTTTATTCCCTGCCCGAATCTCGACCGCGTCTTCGCTTGGTTCGACAAAAACCATGGACCAGCGAGGCAAGCTTTTGCCCTGGATCTCCAGGTCACCGTTCGCAACGAACAGATAGGTGCCGCCCCCGAGTTTCGGGTCGGGAACCGTCGTCGACACACGGCCACCAAGCCGGATGAGGTGCGCGCTCATCTCATCCGTGATCTTGGCAGGGTCGTAAACGGGCTCCCATGCTATATCTTGTCTAAACTGAAGCACCGCCTCTGTCGACAACGGGATGTTCGGTGAAACCCAATTCCGGCGCTTGCTCGGTTTTAACTTTTCGCGGAAGCCGGGCTTGCTTAGATACACCGGGTGCGAATCGCCCGTCCTATTACGAAGCGAAATGAAGGTAAGACCATGCGGGCCGGCCACGAGCGGGCCGTAGGCACTGTGATGATCCTTATACTGGAGCATGAGTGGCCTTACTTCATTTTTGCCGAGCAAGCCTGAGCCAGACGGGAAAATCTGAAATTGCGCCACACCATGGAAGTGCGGAAGAATCGTCTCGTTCGCGCACATCTGCGTCATTAACGACTGCGGGCCGGGGGAAATCTCGGTCGTGCTGTAGCGCGGGCCGAAATAACACGAGCCCCAGTGCTCCATGCCTGTTCCTCTGGAGTTCACAGGCTCCAGGTTGTCGAGTACTTCATTGCCGTCTTTTAAATGGATCATAAGAGATTTCCTTTTCTAGATATGGCGCGTCACGCATTTTTCATGGAATGGCGTGTTGCGCTCGAAAGCGGGTGAAGTGGTCGATAAACATCCGCTGCGAATAGGAAATTTAAACGCTTCTTTTGACTGCCCGCGACTATATCGCCGGCCCAGGAAGCGGTCAATCGCGTGGTGTTTGGTGAAAATTCCCCACTCGCGTGATTCTTCGGGCTCTGCATCGAGCCGAGAGGGCTGAATTCGACGCAGTATGACTGCATCACGCGAGCGCGGGCCGCGCCAGATTGTCAGCGCTGTTGCAGAACCGCTCTTGCCATCAGGCAATTCGTACATGATCGCCCACGCTCACATAAAGAGCCTGCTGGTCTGTTACCACGGGCAGTCGAGTGTATTGTGCGCGCTCGAGATGCGGTCGCGCGCTGGCAGGACATCAGCGAGATCCACATCGAGTCTTACGGCGCGGCAGTGCGCATGATGGGGAGCGACGCCACGCGATGGGCGCCTGCGACGCGCGAAACCGCGGACCACAGCATGCCGTACGTGGTGGCGAAGGCCTTCATGGACGGAAAGTTGACGTCGAAATCATTCGCGCCGGAGCGCCTCACCGACCCGGCGGTGCGGGATCTCATACACAAGGTGAAGGTCAGCGAAAGCGCGGAATTGTCTCTGCAGTACCCGGAAGGTGCGCCTGGCCGGCTACGCGTGCGCACCGTATCGGGAGAGGTGCTGGTGGAGGAGGTTCGGTATCCGAAGGGGCATGCCAGGAATCCGATGAACGATAACGACGTCGAGCAGAAATTCCGCGATATGTTCCAGGCCCACGGGGACGCGCGCCAGTGCGCGGCGGCCTTGCAGATGCTGCGCAGGTTCGAGCATGTCACGGACGTCAAATCCGGGATGATCGAACTGTTCGCCATTCGATCGGGGGCCGCAGATTAGTCTTTGAGCGTGATGTTGGCCTTCTTGACGACGCGTGCCCATTGCTCCATTTCACGCCCGAAGAATGCACCGAACTCGGCCGGGCCCAGGTAGTCAGCTTCCACCCCGCCGTTGAGAAACATCTTCCGCACTTCATCCAAGGCAAGAATCGCCTTGATTTCCCTGTTGAGCCTGTCGATGATCGGCGATGGCGTATCCGCTGGCGCGACGATTCCGTACCAGATGCTCGCCTCGTATCCCTGGAGCGCAGTTTCAGCGATGGTCGGTACCTCGGGCAGGATATCGCTGCGTCTTGCACCGCTGGTGCCCAGTACCTTGAGCTTTCCGGACCGGATATGTGGCAGCACAGATGAGATCGTGCCCATCATCGCGTGGCTGTGGCCACCAAGCAGATCGATCACTGCGGGACCGGCACTCTTGTACTGCACAATCAGGACATCGGTGCTGGCCATCGTATTGAAGAGCAAGGTTGCCATATGCACGATGGAACCGTTGCCAGTGCCCGCAAAACTCAGCGCGCCGGGCTTGCGCCTTGCCAGCAAAACGAAATCCTTCGCCGAGCCGGCCGGAACGCTCGGATGGACGACCAGCGCGAGCAGCCCGCTTGCGAGTTTGGCAATCGGGGAAAACGACTTCACTGGCTCGTAGGGAAGCTTATGCAGTGCCGGCTGGATGCTCTGCGTTGTACTGACGACCAGCAATGTGTATCCGTCCGCAGCGGCCTTTGCCGTCATCTCCGCGCCGATGATGCCGCCCGCGCCGCCACGGTTGTCGACGACCACCTGTTTGCCGAGACGTCTGGATAGTTCGGCGGCGACCAGTCGCGCGACTATGTCCACGCTCCCACCCGGCTGCGTTGGAACGATGACTCGCACCGGGCTGCTCGGGTAAGGCTCCGCCGCCAGGAGGCCAGTGCAGGCCGCCAGCGATGCAAAGAACGCGAGCAT
>Ga0214919_10008030_pt1 | contig 14070 bp, 9 predicted proteins | sample LL1503_MetaG_FD_177994 | JGI IMG/M metagenome (GOLD analysis project Ga0214919, IMG submission 177994) | Freshwater microbial communities from Lake Lanier, Atlanta, Georgia, United States - LL-1503 | ecosystem: Environmental > Aquatic > Freshwater > Lake | place: USA: Georgia | collected 2015-03-15
GCCAGAGACTAAAACTGGGTTGTCATATTTACCAAGTTCATAGAGTGCACCAAAACTCCCTAGTTCGGTTAAAACATTTTTTGAATAAGTGCGTTTGACCATATCTTTAATTAAGCCAACGCTCTTATAACCTTCTTCTTTATTAACCCCTGCGGTTTTGTAAGTAATCATATTTTAAATCCTTATACTCGTTCAATATCATCTAGTGGGTAATTTGCGGTGAAGCAGCCATCACAATACTGGTCACCACCTAAAATTTTACGCTGATTATCTAAAGACAAAAAGTCCAGACTATCAGCATTTATAACTTTGCAAATCTCATCAACGCTTAATTTACTGGCAATTAATTCTTCCTTGCTCGAAATATCAACGCCAAAGAAACATTCACTTTTAACCATTGGTGAGGCTAAACGGAAATGAACCTCTTTAGCACCAGCTTCGCGTAGTAATTGAATCAATTTTTTAGCCGTGGTTCCACGTACTAGCGAATCATCAACCAAAATTACTCGCTTCCCTGCAACCACATGACGCATTGGATTAAGTTTGAGTTTAACTGCCTGCTCACGCAATTTCTGATCTGGTAAAATAAAACTGCGTCCCATGTATTTGCTGCGTACCAAACCCATGGAGTAAGGAATTTTACTTTCTTCGGAATAACCAATCGCTGCAACCACTCCCGAATCAGGAACTCCAATTACTACATCCGCTTCAACCGGTTTTTGATGAAACAAGCAGCGCCCAGCAGACTCGCGTACATGATAAACATCTAAACCATCCAAAATACTATCTGGACGTGAAAAGTAGATATATTCAAACGAGCATGACGCACGGTGCGTATTTTTGGCATAGCGATATGAATTCAAACCAGTTTCATCAATAATCAGCATTTCACCCGGCTCAATTGAGCGAATCAGATCAGCACCAACGATATCCAAAGCACAACTCTCAGATGCCAGAACATGAGTCTCGCTACCACGAATTTTACCCAAACACAGTGGACGAATCCCTAACGGATCGCGTACCGCAATTAGTTTATTACCAATTAACATCACCAGTGCGAATGCTCCACGGATGGTATTACAGGTATCACTAATTGCTTGTTGTAAGCCCAGACGCGCACGCTTAGCTAGGAGATTAAGAATTACTTCGCTATCACTACTAGTTTGGAAAATTGCCCCATCTAATTCAAGTTCATTGCGCAAACGATTAGCATTAATCAAATTACCATTATGTGCCAGCGCGATTGCCCCCATTACTGATTGGGCAAAAAGCGGCTGAGCATTAGCTAAATTAGAACTACCTGTCGTGGAGTAGCGCACATGTCCAATTGCAGCATTACCAATTTTATGTACCAGCTCGTCAGTATTAAATACTTCACTAACTAAGCCCATCCCTTTAAACGTATCAAGATGTCCATGATTAGCAATAGTAATACCAGCACTTTCTTGCCCGCGATGTTGCAAAGAAAACAGACCACAATATGCCAAATAGGCTACATTGTCAATCGGTTTGCTATCGTAGAGCGCAAAAACGCCACATTCTTCTTCCATCTTATCACTAAGTTCCGTGCTAGGCTTAGTCGGATAAAATTTTATCTTATCGGTTTGCATTGCTTAATTACTCAAACGATGTAAAACTTCATGATAGGCTTCTTCCACCCCACCCAGATCACGTCTAAAACGATCTTTATCCATTTTTTCCTGGGTAACGCTATCCCATAAGCGGCAAGTATCCGGGCTAATTTCATCGGCTAAAACAATTTCACCACGACTATTTTTACCAAACTCAATCTTAAAATCAACTAAAATCAAATTACGTTCAGCAAAGAACTTTTGCAATACTTCATTGATTTTTAAAGTCATCGCATAAATCTGCTCTAATTCGGCATAGGTTGCAGCACCTAACGCTACAGCATGATGATCATTAATCAGCGGATCACCAAGAGCATCATCTTTATAAGATAACTCTAAAACGGTATTAGCTGGTTTCGTTCCTTCAGTAATACTCAAACGTTTAGCCATCGATCCTGCGATCAAATTACGCGTAATAACTTCCAGCGGAATAATCGTCACTTTGTCACAAAGTTGCTCACGATCATTTAATTGTTGATGGAAATGGGTTTTAATTCCATTTTCTGCCAGTAAATTAAATAGACGGGTAGTAATTTGATTATTGATAATTCCTTTGTCAGTAATCGTGCCTTTTTTTAGATTATTAAAAGCAGTTGCATCATCCTTATAGCGAATGATAATTAAATCCGGGTTATCAGTGGCATAGACTTGTTTAGCCTTACCTTCGTATAAAAAATCACGTTTTTCCATGGCGCTTCCTTCTAAATTAATCGTTAATCTCTATATTGCTGCAACAATATTGTTAGTTGTAATCTGGTCGATTTTATTGAATACACTATCGTTAGTTAGCATAGCTAACCCATATTTTTCACAGGTTGCATAATGAATGCAATCTATTGAATTATAAATAATTTTATTGCAATCTGGTACAGGACACATATTTTCGTTATTAAAATTCACGCCATTTGCCTTACATGTACGGTAAATGTCCACCGAGTTCAAAATAATTTTGCTATCAACATCAGCAATGAGAAATGAATCTTCTAGATCTTGCTTGCATTGTGCATATTTATTTGACTCTCGAAGCTTAACACCCTGCAAAACTTCTGCCATCACAAAATCATTAATATATAGTTCGATACTATCATCAGCCATTAATTGTTTTAACTTATTAACATGTGGTTTATCTTTATTAGCAAACAAATCAATAATTACGTTAGTATCAACAAAGATCTTATTGCTCATCTTGATTCTCTTTAATAAAATCAAGAAGATTTTTTCTGGCTTGTTTCATTTTATCTTCATCTGCTTTACGAATGGAAACACCATCTACATCAAAAAATTGCTTGATAATATCACCAATAAACTGCATATTATTTTGCTCTATTTTTTGTGTGGTTACTAGATTTTTTTCATCTTTATTTAATTTATACCCTTCTCCATTTTTGAGATTAAACAAAACTAATGGTGAATGAGTCGTGATATAAAAAGTAACTTTAGGGAAAAACTCTTTTAGTAAATCAATAATCTTGAATTGCCATTTAGGATGTAAATGTAAATCTATCTCATCAATAAATACAATTCCATCGGCATTATGCAAATCAATATTATTATCCCAATCGCTTAAGCCGCCAATGATTTCCTGAATAATTCGTAAAATTGACGCATAACCTGTCGATAGATTTTGAATAGAAACATCCGCAATATAAAAATCTCCATTTATATAGCTACAGTTTATAACTGGTTTGCCATCCGTGGCGTAGTGTAACAAATTTAATTCAGGAGCAAATTTATTTAGACACTCAATAAAAAATGTTGCTTCCTTACGCAAGCCCTCGGTGCCAGATATTGCTGAATTTGCCATTACCAAGCGCTGTAATAACCAATTAGTAACACTATCCGTTGCAATATCTCTATCATAGATGGAGTTATACGTATGTAGAAAACTTCTGATAAAGCGCTCTGTACTGCTGCCATCTAAGCGAAATGTACGAGAGTCATTAAGACCGCTAATATAACCACGATTTTTAGCCGAGATAAAAATAATCGGTTTATCAATAGTCTGCCTATTACCAAAATACATGCTTCTATTATCAATATCATCAATTGCTAGTAATGTTGGTCTAGGAGCATAATCATATTCAGTATAACCATCGTTAAAATAAATTTTATCTGAAATATTTACTTTTAACTGTTTTATTTGGCTAAATAACTCTTCATTTAACTTAAATTGTCTAAATTTACCATCTTCTCTAGTCTGATAATAGTCAAACATACTATGTTTGTACAATGAAAAACCAGCTAGCGTTTGTAGTAGCTTAGTTTTACCAACGCCATTCTCACCGATAAAACAATATACTTGCTGATCTTTCTCAAGTTGGATGTCAAAATCCAGCTTAAAATAATTACCTGATGCTTTAAAATCATAAATCATATTTTATTATTTCCGTACACTATTTTCAAATACCGACATCATGTGTTCTAATTCAAATAACTCATCCATAAAATCATCTTTAGGTTGATTTAAATCAATTGCTTCGCGAATATACATGCGAAACATTTTTATGTCCACCTTCCAAAATTCCAGATGAGTTTGTAAATCTTTAACAATAGCATTCATTTTTTGAATTTGCGATCTTAGTTGCATTTCAATCTTTTTTGAACTTAGTTGACCGTGTAAATTCAGATTAGAAAACTCCATTCTTAGCTGTGCTGAGACATTATGCAGCTCCATGTTTAATTCATCAAATTGTCGTTTTAAGACCACATTAAAATGCTTTAGCTTTTCCAATGCCACACCGTCAATATTATCTTGGCTAATTTGCTCAATTTTGAGCTGAATTTCCAAAAGTGTCAGTAAATCATCTTTATCATAAGCCGCATTAACTTCTTGCATTAATTTAGTTTTGGTTTCATAATCTTCATCATTTGCGATGCGATCCGGGTGCAGTGACTTGGCTAGCTGGCGATAGACCTCACGAATTGATTGGCTTTGGTGCTTCTCAGCCTCTTTTTCTCGAGCCTCCTTAGCTAAGGTTTTGGCACTTTTTTTACGCTTAGGTTTTTGCTCTTCACGTAATAATTCTTGTTCCTCGCGTTCCATAAATTTTTGCTTAACATGTTGCATAAATTCTTCTTGGCTAACATCATCGTCCAGCTCTATATCCATATCAAACATTTCATTTATAAAATCTTTGGTCATATTTGTTGCAAAATTATTAGCTTCATTTACGGCATCATCAAAACTTTCACCAAGGCGCCTGGCAAATATATCTTTGATTCTTTCATTTACAAATTGCTCATCTAAACTCCCGATTGATTCATCAAGAAGCGCACAGATTCTTTTACGATCTGCTTTAGTAAAAATTTTACTATCAAAGTTTTCATCCGCCAAATAAATCATCTCTTGGATTAATTCAGAATGTTTATTTTGTACCGGAACTATTTTCTCGACATAGCCAATTTTAAACTTGCTTACTGCATCATTTAGCTCAAGCAACTCTTTACGACGTTTACTAATATCTGCCGTTAATTTATTAAAGCGTTTTTGTTCTTTTTGCAATACTACATCTTCAGAGTTGTTTTTAATACTAACTATTGCTGTTTTAGTCATACTATTCACCTGTTATAAAAATATACCGTTCATATTTGAAATAATTATCTAATGCTTTGAAATCGTCAATCATCATCTTTCTATAGCTTGAATTCTAAAACTATAGCCTGAATCTTTCAACAGTTCATCTTTTATATGTTTTTCTAATAAATCAACAGATTTCATGCAATCTCGCTGTAAGCAATTATACCCTCTAAATGAATCGCTCATAAGACCATGTTCAGCTATTAGAATTGTACGTTCAAAAATGCCATTTTCATTAAATAAATGTAAAGCAAATTTTACTTCTGTTGATATTATATTGTTATCAAATCTGTGCGTCCAGAAAGGAAGCCTATTTTTAATTGACATTAAGTCTTTTTTTATAGAGCATCGGATAAAAATCTTACAATGTTTTAATTGTTGCCAAAAAGATAAGTACTTAATTAATATAACTTTGCTACCACAAAAAATTTCAAATTTTATACCATATAATATCGGTTTTTTAGCTGGATCGCTTAACATTTCTGTCCATTGCTCTTTTATAACCAACTGTTTAAATGGCTCTAATGCCCTTTTTTCAAAATCCAACTTTTCTAAATCAATTGTAAAAAAATTCTCTTGATTAATAAAAACATTAACCTTATCTATAACAAAACTACGTAGCGTCTTATTTTCTAATTTTAAGCTATAGCTTTCACCATAAAATTTATCATATCCGCTAGTTTGACCTAGAACTTTAATATTCGTTGAGAAATAACGCATCCAACCAACAATAATAGGCACTAATCCTACCATTACATTTGAAAATAATGTACTCACGGGAACAAGATATTCTATTAATAAATATTTAAACATTATATGTTTCAACCGTATTAATTTGTGTCATGATTGTATCCGTTAGTAAGAGAGCCGTAATTATTTTCATATAATGGATTATATCATCGTAGCTAAGCTGTTTATCTTTGCGGTCTTTGAGCCATTTTTGCGCTGGTTGATAACCGCCGATATAAAAACTCCAAGCTATTTCTGGTATGTTGTCAAAATATTGGGTTTTATTGATCCAGACCTGATTGTTTTTATGCTCTGGCTTTTCGACTACGTTATTGCCATCAATAGGATAGTTTATATCGTGTTCATCAAGTAAAGAAGATTGTAGCAAATGCACTTGGCGGAGTTGGCTGCCAAGCTTGACTAGTTGCCAAAATACACCAACATCTTGTGGATATGGCACACGTGGAAAATCTATTTTAAGAAATTCGGCATATTTAGTGCGATAGCTTGGACTGTGTAAAACTGCATAAATATAATCAAGGATATTTAGTGGTGTCAGCTTATTTTCATATTCAGGATGATTTTTATCACTGGCAACCTTGTAATCTATGGTTACAAAATCAAATCCTAACTTCTCACAAAATTCAAATACTATATCTGAATTGAAATTTGGAAATGGTTCGGAAATTAGACTATTATCATGCAAATATAGTGGCATGAAAGAGCAAATCTCACCTGTTTTGTTAGAAATTAGTGAAGATTCAATTATTTTGTCAGATATACTAACATGATAAAATTGATCGCCCGCTTTATATTGTTTATTTAAAACTAATCCAATATTTTGCTTATTAATGAAATGCTGCATCACGTCACCACGCGGCATACAATGAAATCCTCTTGATTTACTGGTATAATAAGTATATCTGGTATCAAATGGACGATAGCTAATCGGCACAATTTTGTCAAAATCCACACCGCTATCAAGTAAATCTTTTCGCGCAAACTTTACATGCCAATCGCGAACATCTTTACCAAGGTTAAACTTTTGCCGAGCGGTTTCATCATCTAATGCTAGAAAATCGTTAATTGTCGATTTAACCTTTTCTGGTGTCTCGTGAATAGTAAATGCATCGCGAGCTGTAACAATCCCGACACTATTTAGCGAAAACAATTCATTAACCGCAAAGCTGTCTTTTTTATACTCACTCATTAAATCAAAATTTTTTGGTACAAAGTAATATTGTGGTGCAACTAAGTCAAGTTTTTGCCACTCTATGCTAGCTAAATCATTATCCCACAACTTGGTGTATTTGCTATCTCGTAACCCATAAATGTCATGGTGATAAACTTCGGCTAGTTGGTCTTTTTTCTTATTAGCGGTTTTGATAAAAATATTGATTGACACACCTTGTTGAATATCAAATACATTTTCGTCTTTATTGCCTTCCGGAGTGGTTTCTTTCTTTTTAGTATTCCCATGCAAATCAATGATATAAATTTTATCAAAAGTTTGCAATAGCTTATAGCGCATACCTCTAAAAGTTGGATTATCCAAAAAACTATGATTATTGATATAGGCTAAAATACCCTCACCATTTTTCTCAACAAAAAATTCACCATAGCGAATAAATTTCACATAATCATCATTAAGCCATTTAGGATTTTTTTCTTGCAGCTTGCCACCACTTGGCTCTTGTTTATAATCATCAATTAATTTAGTTATCCACTCACCATTATTAGTAGAGACGCCACTATATGGAGGATTACCTAGCACCACCATGACAGGTGTATCACGTTTGATATAGTTTGCTTCGTTGGCTTCATTAGATAACCAGCTGGTAAATAGTGTTCCAGTATCTGGATGATACTCTTCTAGGCTATTGGTCAGAAATATTCTAAAGCGTTGATCATTTTCTGACTTATAACCGTATTCATGAAGTAATAAATCAAGTTTAAGATGTGCCATGGCATATGACGCCATCAAAATTTCAAACCCATTTAAGCGCGGTATCAAGTGATTGCTTACGTATGAGTTCCATAAACCCTGCATATTTCTAAATTTGCTTTGGTAAATGAATTTAACGATTTCTGCCAAAAAGGTCCCCGTTCCGGTAGCTGGATCAAGAATCTGGACTTTGTGAACCTCGTGTTTATGCTTTTGTGCTTTACCTTTTTTATCAATGCCTGCGTCTACTTCGATAGTAGTCTTTTCACTTGAAGCTAAACCATCTTTAATATTAAATTCAGTTTTTAACACATCATCGACAGCACGAACAATAAAATTAACCACGGCTTCAGGCGTATACCATACACCACGTGCTTTGCGTAGTTTAGGATCATATTCAGCAAGAAAATTTTCATAAAAATGAATAATCGGATCTTGTTGATGAGATTTCTGCACAAAGTTTTTAAGCAAGCTAGCTAAATCAACTGCGCGGAACATTTCAGCAATTGCATCGACAATCCACACAATTCGACTATCCAAATCAAAACCTGCGATATATTGAAATAAATTACGCAAAAATGGATTTGACTTAGGGATTAGAGTTGCGGCTTCCTGACGACTAAAGGTATCCAGATTACTGTCATGTAAACGTGCAGCAAACATCCCATAAGTAATAGTTTGCGCATAAACATCGGCAAATTCTTTGATCGCAATATCATGGATTAATATTTGTTTAAATCCTTGGTATTGGTCAAAAATAGATGAGTTAGATTTATTTAGCTCATCAGTATATAGGGATTTTTCAATAACTTGCGCAAGTAATTTAGCTTTTTGTGCCATCATTTTACTAAGTGCCACAGTTGATTTTATGGTTTGTCCATTGTAGCCAGTAAATGTTTTTAGTAGCTCACTAAACTTAGCAAAATTATCAGTTAACGAAGTAAGTTTGTTGCCGTCAACTCGCGCGATAGACACGCTATCAATAAATTCGCCATTTATAAATAACTCAAAATCAACATAATTAGTAATAATTAAATTATCTAATGAGTTTTTGTAGCGATTGAACTGTTCCTGATATTTTTTATCACGAAGCGCAGCATCAATATCTTTAGCTTCAATATAACCAACTGGAATATCTTCACGCAACAAAATATAATCCGGCGCACCACATGCAATTCGTTTTGGCTCATTAGTTGCACTAACACGCGGAAACATGTTTTCAATCAGCAATTGCAAATCACCACGATAAGTATGTTCTGTGGCATTGCCTTGCTTAAATTTGCTTGCAAGTTTATTTAAATATTCTGAGATATTTTTATTCATGTTGTTGATATTAACCTAGCAACTCTCTAAAATATAAATCCCCATTATTAGCTACTGGAATAGCTAAGAACTTATCTGGACAGTTATGTTGTTTTTGAGACTTTAAACTAGTGCCAGTTTTATCAATTGGTATATTTTGGTACATTAAGATATAGTATATATTTTTATGTTCAAATATTTTTGTTTGTTTCCTGACTACACTAGTTACTTCATCAATGTATTTAATAAGACATAGTGAAGCACTAAACTTACCAATACACTCCGACTTCTTCTTCACTGGAGCATTTTCATGTGACTTTAATTCAATAAAGTAGATGTTATCATCCTCAATAATTAAATAATCACAACGTGTATTTTCATATAATCCATTAGATTTTTTCCCAATGAATAATGTAGCCGTATCTATATTATCAAGCTGTAAAAAAATAGAATCACTAGGGACATTAACTAGATTTACTGTTTTAAGTGTAGCAATTTTATCTGTTTCACGCAAAGAATATTTTGTCAAACCTCCAGTATCATTATGGTATTCAATTATACTAGCGTTTAATAATAATTTAAGCGTATTTATTGCCATATTACACACCGTAAGCAATTAGACGCTGCAGTTTATTCATTTCATTGATAGTATCATCAAAGCTTTTAGCTTCAATACCATAAAATGGATCAATTTCTGCCATAGTTAGGGTTTGTAATTTTTCTTTCTTAACTGAGTCAGGAATAATAATTGATTTTTTTTCTGAAATATAAACCTTGACTTGTTTAACATCTAACTTTTCTAACGCTAAATTATAGCCATTTTCTTCAGCAATCTCTAATGCTAACTGTTTATTTTCGTGATTGGATAGCATAATAAGGGTATTTAATTCTTTAATGATATAATCACTATGTGTTGCAACAAATACTTTAACGCCTATTTTAATCAGCATAACTAATAATCTTGCTATTTTACGTTGGCTTTTGGGGTGTAAATTCAACTCAGGCTCATCTATCACTAATAACTGCCCCGGTTTTGCCAAATAATGCAAATAAAAGCTCAAATCTAATAGTGCCCTAACTGAACTTGAAGCTTCATTCAGAGTTAATTTAGCAACTTTATTATCTAATGACTTTTGTCTAGGTATATATGACACTATACCGCTTTTTTCATCTAATTTATATTTACCTTTAACAACTTCGTCGTCAAAAAATTTTAGTACCTCTGGATATTCTTTCGCAAAATAACTTTCTTCTTTTATTACATTCTTAAGTTTACGAATAAAATCAATATTTCGCCTAACTGGCAATGGGTATTTCATTTTGTACACTGCATCAAACAATGAATTAGGATTATTTAAAATATCATCACTAAGGTTTTGTAAAGCATTTCTTTGAATATCTAATTCATCATTAAAAATTACAGCACCAGTACGCTCGGTACAAGCAACAAAAACCTCTGGTAAAATTGAATCAAAGAGAATTTCTCGGATAGCCGTGTTTATTAAGTTATGTAAATTATAAAAATTTGCTTTGGCTTTATCTTCAAGCAATATAGATATTACTAACTCATCTACTCCTGATACTTTTATAAGCTGAAAAATTTGATCACCATTAGGTGCTTGCATTTTTTTTTCATATTTATCTAATATTTTAATATGATCATCTGATGTTATTTGAAGAGTAAATTTTGTATTTGCAAAATATTGAGACTGTCCAGTTAGGACATTAGATATATGATGACCTGAGTAAAAATTTTTACATGCATCAAATAATGATTTATTAATTGCCTCAATACTTACCGCCAATGGTATAACCAATATTCCGCTATCCATAATAGTTTTATTAATTTCAGCATCATTAATGTTAAATAACGACCTATAATCAAATAATTGTGATTTACGCCAAAAATCAAGAAACCCATATAATGCATACATTGCATAGGTTTTTCCTGAATTATTTTCACCACAAATAATATTTAGATCCGCTAATTCATATTCAGCATATTTGAATACGCCTAAATTTTCCAAAATTATTTTCATACATTAACACCCCAAATACTATAATAAAATTTAAAAGATATTAAATATCAACAAGTTAATCTAGGAACAGATTTTAACTGATTGCTTTGTAGCATACAACAATATTCGCGAACTAGCCAAAATAATTTACGCCATTCGTGAAAATATCTTGATTTTGCACATTAGCGATATTTTTGTATAAATCTTTACCTGCACGCTCAGAGTGTCCCATCTTACCCAAAATTCTACCATCCAATGAAGTTATCGCTTCAATTGCATAGTTAGAACCATTTGGGTTATAGTAGCCATCCAGCGTAGCATTACCATCCAAATCAACGTATTGACAAGCGATCTGTCCATTGGCAGCCAAATCTTTGGCTAATTCATGATTAAGCACAAAGCGCCCTTCACCATGCGACATTGCAACTATGTGTATTTCATCCAATTCAAAAGAACGTAGCCATGGTGAATGATTGGCACAAATTCGGGTATTAACCACCCGCGAAATATGGCGACCGATCAAATTATGAGTTAATGTCGGCGAATCAGCACTCAATTCACAAATTTCACCATATGGCAATAGACCAGATTTCACTAAAGCCTGAAAACCATTACAAATTCCCAAAATCAAACCATCACGCGCCAATAAATCATGAACTGCATCTTTAATTTGTGCATTACGTAAAATCGCAGCAATAAATTTAGCCGAACCATCCGGTTCATCACCAGCACTAAAACCACCGGGTAACATTAAAATTTGTGATTGCTTAATCTGTGCTGCTAAATGTCGAATCGATTGTTCAATATGTTGAGGTGAGAGATTATTAAAAATCATGCTCTGAGTTTTAGCTCCTGCAGCTTTAAATGCACGCTCGGTATCGTACTCACAATTAGTACCCGGGAAAACCGGGATAATCACGCTAGGTTTAGCAATTTTATGTTTAGCCTGAGTAGCCGCTCGTGGAACTGAGGTTAATTTAACTTTATTGCTCGGCACATTTAATTCACTAGTCAGCGGGAACACTGGCGCGAGTTTAGCCTGCCAAAGTTTAATTAACTCATTCAATGGAAGCACCGCATCAGCACGTTTAATCGTGGCACTCTCGTCAGTAGTCGCAATTAGTTGCAAGAATTGATTATCTAATGGAGTTTCACTGGCAAGCACCAAGCCACCATAATAAGCGCAAAATAAATCAAGCGCTAATTCAGAGTTATACTTAACCCCTAATTTATTACCGACCGCCATTAAGAATACCGCTTCGGCAATTCCACCATAACCAATACTATAAGCTGCATTAATTTTCTTCGCGTTAATTAATTGTGTTATTTGCGCATAGTCCTGATTTAAGCAGGCAAAATCTGGTAATAAATTATCGTCGTATTCCGGCAGATAGACATAAACATAGTTATTCGCAGCTTTAAATTCTGCTGAAATAATCTGTGTCGCATCACTTGGTGCAAGAGCAAATGAAATCAAGGTTGGCGGCACATTTAAGTCATTAAAAGTCCCGCTCATTGAATCTTTACCACCAATTGCCGCTAAACCAAAGCCTTGTTGAGCATGATAAGCTCCGAGTAATGCCGCAAATGGTTTACCCCATTTTTGTGGATCTTGCCCTAGGCGTTCAAAATACTCTTGAAATGAAAAACGGATTTTTTGATGATTAGCACCACTGGCAACAATTTTAGCTACCGAATCAACTACCGCATAAACCGCACCATGAAATGGTGATTGGCTAGATAACTCGGGATCATAGCCAAAACTTGCTACGCTGGCAGCATCACTCGCACCAGATAAAACCGGTAACTTTTGAGCCGAAACTTGCGCTGGTGTTAATTGATACTTACCACCAAACGGCATCAAGATCGTTGAGGCTCCAATAGTAGCATCAAACATATCGCTCAAACCTTGTTGTGAGCAAATATTTAGTTCTTGTACTAAACTTGTATAATCATGTAAAAAATTACCACTAAGCTTGCGTTGGCTAAATTTAACTTGTGCCTGAGTATCTGCGACACGAACCTGAGCCTTAGAAGCCGCACCATTAGTATTTAAAAATTCACGCGATAAACTCACGATGGTTTTGCCCTGCCACTGCATAGTTACCCGTGCATTGCTAGTTACGCTTGCTACCACTACGGCGGTTAGATTTTCATTCGCGGATAAGCTGATAAATTTAGCTACATCATTCGCAGCAACCACTACAGCCATACGTTCCTGTGATTCAGAGATTGCGAGCTCAGTTCCGCTCAAGCCATTGTATTTGGTTGGCACTAAATCCAGATTAATCTCCAGTCCATCGGCAAGTTCACCAATTGCCACCGATACGCCGCCCGCACCAAAATCATTACATTTCTTGATTAGCTGGGTTACTTCGGGATTGCGAAACAAACGCTGAATCTTACGCTCAACAATTGGATTACCTTTTTGCACTTCGGCGCTACATTGCGCGGCAGAATTAATATCGTGTTCTTTAGAGGAACCAGTAGCACCACCACAACCATCACGCCCAGTAGCACCACCTAATAAAATGATCATATCACCAGCAGCAGGTTGTTCACGGCGAATATTCGCATATGGCGCAGCCGCAACTACCATTCCCACTTCCATTCGTTTGGCTTTGTAGCCCGGATGATAGATTTCTTTTACATGAGTTGTTGCCAAACCAATTTGATTACCATAGCTCGAAAAACCATGTGCTGCCTTAGTCGTAATAATACTTTGTGGTAACTTACCAGCTAATGTATCTTCAATTGCTTCCAGTGGATTAGCTGCACCACTAACGCGCATTGCTTGATAGACATAAGAACGCCCTGACAATGGATCACGAATTACTCCACCAACGCAAGTTGAAGCACCACCAAACG
>Ga0214919_10008034_pt1 | contig 14068 bp, 16 predicted proteins | sample LL1503_MetaG_FD_177994 | JGI IMG/M metagenome (GOLD analysis project Ga0214919, IMG submission 177994) | Freshwater microbial communities from Lake Lanier, Atlanta, Georgia, United States - LL-1503 | ecosystem: Environmental > Aquatic > Freshwater > Lake | place: USA: Georgia | collected...
GCCCGTAGCACTCAGCGTCCCGGTGACTGCTAGGCCGGTGGAAGATATTTTTGCAACCTCAGTGCCAGCAGGATACCAACGATGTACAGCACCAATATAGGATATAGCGTTTGCGGTATCGTCATTTAAGGCATAGTTTTGAATCGCAATCCTCGGCCCGACTGATGTGTACCCAACAACAACTGCGTTGATGTCAGCATTTAACAGTGGAGCAGAACCTACAGACGCCAATGTAATATCAGAGGCTGTGCCAGAAACAAAAGACAACCCCGCAGCTTTACCGCCATAGCTTGTCCCAAATGCTGTTAACGCATTTGCGTTTGTAATAGTCGAGTCAATTAAGGTTGCTAGTTTGTTAGCAGCAAGAGAATCGCCTGAAGTTATTGTGTTTGTATTGTTTAAATCGTAATAGTATGCAGTTGTAGGAGTGGCGGTACGATAAGAATATCGACCAAGCAATCGACCACTGGAAACAGAACCATCACCGCTGTATAAAACTGGAGTGGTTGCAAGGCTTGTATCGCCTGTTACACCAAGGGTTGTGCTGGCAGTGATGGCCTTCGCCGCCAGGGTTGTATTAGCAACAGTCATAGTGCCTGTAGCTGCACCAACATTTAGAGCTGTGGCTGCACCAGCCAGGTTGACGGTGGTTGCTGTGGTGTTGACCAGGGCAAAGGTGGTGGATGGCGTGGTGAGTCCCGTGGTGACTGCTGGTGATGTCAGGTTGGTGGTGCCTGTGCTGGTCAGCGTCCCGGTGACTGCCAGAGTCTTGCCAGAGCCGACATTGAGGCCAACGCTGGTGCCTGTGCCAGCCGCATCAAACACTGAGTCAACCAACCCCAAATCCGTATTTATTTTTGTACCCCAAGTGTCGGTACTGGCTCCAACCTCGGGCTTAGTCAGCAATAGGTTGGTTGTCGTGGTATCTGCCATTTTTTAGCTCCTAAACAGGTGTCCAAGTTTCAGAATTATCTACTATTGCAGTCCAGGTCTCTGCCGTGTTGCTAATTGCGGTGTACGTTTCTGCCGTGTTACCAATTGCAGTCCAAGTTTCTGCAGTATCGCTAATTGCCGTGTAACTCTCTGCCGTGTTGGGGATAGCACCCCAGCCAAATCCAAAGATGATGCCCACCGAACCAGTGGCTGCATTCCCGCTAATCTCAATCGTCTTGCTGTGACCAACACTGCCAACACTTCCCGTTGCCCCGTTACCCGTGATGGCCTGGAACGTGATGACCTGAGATGGCATCGTCTGCACAGCACCCGTTGCCGCATTGCCTGTCAAAGCCTTGCTCACACCAACACCAACAGAATCCACCGCACCAGCAGCCTGGTTGCCGTTAACGTCAACCGCCTTGCTGTGATCAACACTGCCAACCGCCAGGGTTGCCGCATTGCCTGTCACAGCCTTGGCTGCTGATGGCGCTACTGTGCCAACCGCACCTGTAGCCTGGTTGCCTGTGATGCCAACAGACAATGTCAGCGTTACTGTGCCAACATTCCCTGTGGCAATCGTCCCATCCTCCTGGATGGACCTGTCAGCCAGCAGCGTACCAACCGCACCAGTTGCCGTGTTGCCGCTGATGACAACATTGCCGATGCCATAGACACCAAGCCCGTAATAGCCTGACCCATAAGCAGCCATGCTGCCCCCTTGCTTACGCCAGCCTGATCAGGCCAGTGCTTGCATCATTAGTTGGCATGGTCAGCGTGAATGTCCCGGCAGTCACTGTCTGGCTGCCAAAGGTGTGGACGCTGACTGCCTTGTTGCTCTGGGTGCTGTTGTAGATCAGGACCGCATCAAATGCCGTGGACAACGTCACAGTCGTGTAGGTAATGCTGGCGCTTGGCGTGACAAAGGCAGTTGTACCGCTGGTGCTTGGCGCAGTGCCAAAGGTCACAGTGACGCCGCCTGCCGTGTAGCCAGTGCCTGACACCTCGTTGGTGGCGCTGTAGGCTGTGGTGCTTGCGTTGACAGTTGCCGAGGCCAGGTACAGCGCAGCCTTAAAGGTGTCGGCAGCGGTTGAACCTCGGGTTACGCCAGTACCAAAGTTGTGGTGTCCCACCAGCAGCTCACCCTTGAAGCTGGTACACATTGCTTGAGTGTTAGCGATGATAGTTCTCCTTAAATTTGTTGCGTTTCGCCTTGGGCAAAAACGGAGCGTTTCAAAACCATGTTGACAGAACGATGCACCAACTCGCCCTCATGCCAATACTCAACCCAGTTGGTTGATTCATTGCTGGTGTCCACAGACCCCTCGCGCTTGTCCAGCAAGGAGTCATCCATCTCGCCTTTTGTTGTAGTCACAATCATTGCTTACCCCAAAGTTCTTGCGCGAGTCAACAGTTTGCCGCCAGAGGTTGATGCACGGTCATCAGCCGCCTGCAAGTCAGTCAAGGAGCGTTCGTACAGCCCAGCCCAGACAGGGATTCGGTTGTCGTCCTGGAGGTAGGGTGCGGCCTGCAGCAAACTGCCATAGAGATATGCGTCTGGGCTAGATTCCAGGATGAAGTTGGTAGCGACAGAGCTAGACAACTTGCTCAACTTTGAGTAGTAGGTCAACTCGGTTGCGTAGTTAGTGTCGGGTGTCGGAGCCAGCCTAAATTGGCCTCCCACCACAGTGAAGAATCTTGGCCTGCCACTGGAACTGAGCCTGGTGGACTCCTGGTCCATTTCGTCAATGGTCAGGAAAGACAATGGGGTGGGCGGGTTGGTACCTGATAGTTTGAATGTCCTGACCTCCAGGAAGTCGCTTGGCGTTGCCCCAAACTCCACATTGAAGGATGCATTGGAGCGAACAATCATCTGCCTGGTGCGTAGGACGCGCTCCATCTGAGCCTCTGCAAGACTGATGAAGTCAGGTATTGCTGCAGTGAGATCAGAGCGATTGAGCCAATCCGCAACTGATGCTTTTAGCCCGGTGTAGGTCGTGAGAGCCATTTACGCCTCCTTGTCCTGCAAATCCTTGACCACCCATGTATGCTCGTGCCGAAATTCAAAGGTGCCAATGTGGCCTATCTCTCGGGAGACATCGTGGTCGATGTGGATTTTATACCCAATTTCCTTGGCCTTCAAACAGAAGAAGACATCCTCCCCGACATAGCCGCGCTTGTCATTGCGCCAGGGAGTCTCAAACCAAGGCTCGGACATCTTGCGGAATACGTCTGCCTTGATCAGCATCACCCCCATGCCAATGGTGTCTACCTCCTGCAACCCGTGGTCCTCCAGGGTGCTGTAGATCAGCCTGTTGCCAATCTTGGCAGTTGGGCCTGTTGGCATCCTGCGCCTGGCGCAGTTGGTTGCCACAATGTCAAGGTCATGCGCCAGCAGCCGCTGAATCATGTCCTGGGGGAAGGTCATGTCTGAGTCAATGAACAGGATGTGGGTGCAGCCACCTCGCATGGCATCCAGCGCCAGCTCTGCCCGTTGATTCTGTATCAGCGTACCCTGCATGATTTTAAGGTCGATGCGATCATCGGTGTTGCAGGCGTGATAGGCCACCATGTTCACCAGGCAATAGGCGTACTGGGTGTGAACCATGTCCCGCGCAGGGGTGCAAACCGCAATGATTGTCATACTTGTCCTGGCCTTGTTCTGAAGAATCTGTTGTCGGGGTCATTAAGCCAGCGTTTCATGTACGCCTGATCTGTGATCTTGCCGCTGGCCTGCAATTCGTAGTAAATGTTCAGTGGAATGCTTGCCACCTTGTGCCACTCGCCTGCCCAGTTGGCCTTGTTGTCAGTGGCGTTGAACTGGTCCTTGTTCTCCTCCACCACATTGCTGACATCCTGCTGAGTCTCAATAGTCGCCTGGTCAGTCTCTGGGTCATAGTGCCAGAGCCTGGTGATGCCAGTGGCATCGTTTCTGTCAAAGATTCGTGTTTCCATCTTCTGAAGGTGGACCAGGTTGCCCTGGCCCACCCCTCCTTTTAGGACGTTATCAAATCAGCAGCAAGACCGTGAGCATTCTCACTGGTGATCTTGAGGCCATACTCAACAATCAACAAACGCTTCTCAGCGTCACCCGTCTTCGCCAGCTCAATCTGCTGGAATGGGCGCAGATACGCAACTGATGCGTACTCGGGGTCCAGCACCAGAGCATCACGCTCACGCTGGAACCTGTTCGCCACCACAGTCACATTGCCAAAGTCGCTGACGTAGACATCAGCCGCGCCAACGATAGTGGCGGGTTTAGCGCCACCTTCAATGTTGTAGCGGGTTGCAGCAATGCCTGCAAATCCGCTTACGCGCTGCTTGTTCACCGGACCCGTCATCAGGATTTTCGGTGTACCGCCAGAGGTCCAGGTCTTTTGAATCACATTTTTGAGAATGGTTTCAGTGAAGGTCCGAACAGTGCCATCGGTACGCAAGCTGTTTGGCAGCGTTGTGTAGGATGGGTCAACTCCAGATGTTCCAACATCAGTGTTGGTCTTGATGAAGGCCAAGACAGAGCCGCTAGTACGGGCAGCACTGCTGCTACCTGCACTTGCAACTTGGCTTTGGACCATCACCAATTCCATATCACGCTTCAACTCAGCGCCCTTCTTTGCCAATTGATAGGCCAGCTCAGACTTACGTCCAGCCTTGTTGACAACTTCCTCGGTGGCTGACAGCACCACAGTTTTGCGGCTGATCTGGCAGTAGTTCTGCATCCGCACCGTTGCGGTCACAGGGTCGTAGCTGGTGATGTCATCACCCTCAATTTGCGCGTTGGTAGCAGCAGCCTGGAGTGAATCGGTTTGCCACTCGTACAGCGTGTTTTGCACACTGTCTTTTCCAATGTTGGATTGGAACGGTGTCTCCTCTGGTGAGATGTTGTAAATAATATTTGCAAGATTCTCCCGAATACCCTTTGCAGAGTAAGTCGTGAAGGTGTTAGTTACGATAGCCATTTTGATTACCTCAAAAGATGTTCAATTGCGGAAGCCGCATCGTTGACGCGACCAGTTTTAGCAAGTCTTTGTTGCGACCTTCTTGAATCCGTTGTGTTGTCCATTCGCCCCGCTGCACCTGGCTTGGCGGGTTTAGGCCCATTGTTGACCGCTGGCCTGATGTTGCCCCTCTTGGTCATCATCTGGTCGTACAGCGCAGCCTTACGCAGCGCAACGACAGCCCGGTGGTCAAAAATATTCTTCAGCTCATCGGAGGAAAAGCCTAGCTTCTGCCCCCACTCAATCAGCAACGTCTTTTCAGCCTTGGCCTTGTCGGGGTTAGCCCACTCGGGAATGGCTTTGAGCATGGCATCTTGTTGTTGTGCAAGGTGTGCCTGCATAGACTGATATTGCTCTTGCGCCTGGATATGCGAAAGGCGCTGCTGCTCAGACTGAATAGCTGCGTGTACTTTCTCGGCATCTCTTGCAAGTTCCTTTTGCCGCACCCACTCAATTGGGTCTTCGTTGTAAAGACGATCCATATCGATCTGTGGTGCAGCGTTTTGCTGAAGTTGCGCCTGGAGTGAACCCAGCAACTGGGAATACTGTTGGCGCTCCGTCCGCACAAGTTCAGCCTCTGCCTGGAACGCCCTGCGCTCCTCGGACACTTGCTGAGTCTTGCGGGTGTAGTCTGCTTCTCGGCTGTAGCCTTTTTGAAGTTCTTCAAGCGTGACCTCAACATTCTTGCCGTCAACTTTGACGGTGAACACGGGTGGCTTGTCCTCCTCCTCCTCGGCCTCAACCTCATCAGACTGTTCCCCATCGGAGTCTTGCAATTCCTCCTCTGGAGCCGCTGAGTCAACTTGCGTCAACTCATCCTGCATCTCAACGTCCTGCTGGTCCCCATCTTCCGATGGCAACATCGCGTTGATAGCACTTGCCGCATTGGCAACATTTAAATTATCCATGTTAGACCCCTTTCAATTATTTCTTTGAACGCTCAATTTTCTTGCGCTCAATCCAGCCGTTATCCACCATCTTTTTCAACTCAGTTCGCAGGTTGTCGATGACTTGAATCATCAGCCAAGCCTGTTCACGCTTTGCAGATTCATCAGGAAGGCTTGTCTTCCATTTGTAAATCTGCATATCCTGGAGCTGCTGCAAAGCATTGGTAAAAACCTCGTCTTGGAGCAGTAGCTCTGACTTGTTGCCTTTGCGGATAACGTCTTCTTCAGTCATTGAAAGGGTCCACGTTGTTGTTGCATCTGTTGCATTTGTTGTTTGATCATTTCACGGTCAACATTCTGCGCTGCCGTGATTTCTGCCGTGTTGATCTGCGTGTTGTACTTCAGCTCCAGCTCGTACTTCTTAAGAGCCATCTCCTGGTACATCTTGTCCCGTGCGAAGTCATCGTCCATCATCATCTTCTGGCGGCTTAACTCAAGCTCTGCTGCTTTCTTTTGGATGTCGGCTTGGATGCTCTGCGCCTGCACTTGCGCCAGCACTTCCTCTGGGGTTGGCTTGGGTGCTGGTGGCTGTGGCGGCTGGTAGTCGGCGGGTATCTGGTTGAAGAATTGGCTGGGGTCTTTAAAACCGCTTAACTCCACAATCTTCCGCAAGGTGCTGCTGAACTGGGCTGGTGTCACCAAGGGATTTACTGGTCCCAGTTGGGTGATGGCCTCCTGTTGCTTGGCTGCAATCTGCATCAGAGCCGCAATGCGCTCGTTGGTGTCGCCGTTGCCTAGGCCAATGTTGATGGAGCAGTCCATCGCAGCGTCCCAGGCTCGGGGGTCGATCTGCACAAACTCATTCCGCAAGCGCACCATGCGAGCCTTGTCCTGGTGGGTGGTCACCAAAAACAAAATGCTCTTGAACAGCTTCTTCATGCCCTCTGCCATCAGCCTAGAGATCAACTCAATGCGGCCCTGGCTGGCTGAGATAGTCGCTGCCACCGCCGCCTTGGTGCTGGACTGCAGGGCATCAGCATTCAAGCCCATCGCCGCCTTGCTCATGCCAGTGCGGTCCTCACGAATCTGGTCAATGTAGTCCAACATCGGGAATGCGGCTTGGCCCACAAATGGTGTACTGAACGGCTGCACCATGCCGGGTGCCCTCATCCTGATGATGGCCCCTGTCTCGTTGTTCAGCACATCGTCAATGTTGACCTGGCCCTCCACAATGGCAGTCCTTGGGTGAATGCTTTGCGCCAGGCTGTCCAGCGTGTTCCTGAGAATCTCGCTCTTGATCTCTTGCAGGTCGTGGGTAATGTCAAATATCGACATTGCCTCCAGTGGGCTTGTGTGAGGCTCGGGGTCACAGGGGAAGTCTAGGAAGGGAATGTAGCTTGCTGGCAGGTTCCGCAGAATCTTGTAGCCGCTGCCAATGCAGCAGACCTTCCGCAACTCAGGAATCCCGTCCTTGTCGTAGTCCACCCGCAGGTACGCCTCAACGTACAGCACTCGTTGCATCATAGGGTTAGCGCTCTCAACATTCGTGCCGAATGCTGTTCTCGGTTGACGCGCTAAATACTCTTGGTTAGTGTCTAAGTCGGTGCTGGTGATGTTCTCCATCACCTCGTCCTCTTCGTAGCCCAGCTCAATCAACTGAGCCACAGTCGCCATCTGGCGGTGGGCAATGATGGCTGAATCATCAAATGACCTGGCCCTACGGTCGAGCAGCAATTCCTCGGGCGGCACCGACATAATCCGCACCCGACCACCCTTGATCTTCCGCTTGATCTGCACATCATGCAGTTGGCCCATCGCCTGGTCGGGGTAGGTGTTCATCACCATCACATCAGTCTGCTCTTGCATGAGTATCTGCAGCGTTTGGTCATCGAGGCCAGAGTACTCCTCAATCCGAACAGTCTCATCCTCCTCCCACCAGCACTTCATGATCCCGCACTTCCGCACCAGTGAATCCTTAAAAGTGGCGTAGGTGGTCAGGAAACCGTTGTTGTCGCTGTTGAAGATAAAGTTGCAGTAGTCGGTGGCCTGCTGCGCGTTGGCAACGTCCTCTGGACCCGTAGGCACAAACTCAACCGTGTTCTCGCTGCTGAAGAATATCCGCATCAGGCTGGGCATCATGGCTGATACGGTGTCGCGCACCTCCATCGCCACCACCTGGCTGCGCCCATCTTCCTCGGAGCCGAACAGGTCACCCCTGTAGTACTCGGTGCCCTTGGCTCGGATGGGGCTCAGGTCGGTGTCAATGTAGCTGACTGCATCCGTCAGCTCCATGCTGATGATGCCCTGCAATTCGTCCAGGTCCATGACCTCAATGGCCTGGGTGTCGGTGTTCAAAGTTTCCATTTCAAAACCATTCTTTCGCGTAGTTTGGACGATTCTGCTCAATCCAAGGTTTAGCCGCCAACGTCAACGCATATGCATCTCGGCCTATGGTGCTGCTGCCAATGTGATGCACATAGCTGGCACTCAGAAAATGCCTGTAACTCTTCTTTTCAAGGTCAGCGCAGATGACATCATCGCTGAAGTAATTGATTGGCGGGAACTGGCAATCCTCAAATGCCTCTGCACTCATCCAGGCAAATATTGGACTCACCACAGATATTGGCCTGACAAATGACTCATGGCTGAACTGCATATTGTTCAGCTCCTCCCCGTTGTTCCACCGAATATTCTGCAATGGCCTCACGGCATCGGACCTGGACGCCACCAGGCCAGGGTTCTGGTTCAGCTCCTTGCATATTTCCACATCATCCAACAGCATCCGGTAGCTGCTGGGCGTCAGCACAATATCGTCATTGGCAATTACCACTGCACCATGCCCGTCACTCAATGCCCTGCTGATCACTGCGTTGTAGTCATCACCAAAGTTAATGGCCTCACCAAACACCAGTGTGCAGCCGTAGCCGCTGATCACTCGCTCTGGCCCCTTGAGATACACCTGGACATCAGGCGCGTACTGCTTGATGCTCTCAAGTAACACGGGTAAACCCCTACCGTGGACGGTGCTGATGACAATAGGGGGGTTCATTTCAATTCAGTGTCCACTTCCCCAGCATCCTCAACAATCCAGGCATCGCAGGTTCTGCTTGAGGCGCACTTGAAATCGAATATCTCGCAGTACCCCAGATCACCACCCTCAATCACCGCCCAGGGGTCACCCTCATCACCAATGCCCTCAGCAATGCAGGATTCAATCTCATCTGATTGGTTAAACGCAGAGCAGTTACCGCATCTGCTCTGCTTAGCATCCTTGGCGCTGACATCCCATTTTTGTGCCTTCCGCATCCAAAACTCGGTATTGGGCAGTTTGGGATTCTCGGGACCGTATGCCGCCTTGGTAATCGCCTTCTCCCGATTCTTCAGATTCAGCGTCACATCTTGGGTGGCCTCTGGGCATGAATCACCAGGCTCTTTGCCGCCCATGATAATCATCACGGCGTGTTTCATGTTGTCGGGTATGGTTCTCATTTCATGCCCTTCTTCTTCATCTTCTGCGCCTCGGACATTGCAATGGCAACGGCCTGGTCACGGGTCTTCACCTTCTGACCGGAGCTGCTCATCAGCTTCTTGTCTTTAAATTCACCCATGACCTTTGCAATTTTCTTTGTTGCTGCTGTAAGTTTCATGCTGCCCTCGTTAGGTTACGTCTAATCCCCTGCCCCCACTTGCTGCCGCCAAAGCTGCCATACATGGCAGTCCCGGCATCAGAAGCAAACGTCAAACAGAATGCGTCAGCCTTATCAGGTGACGCCAGGCCACGCTTGCGAATCTCGTCCTTACCCTCAATCTGAATCTTCCCGCTGCTGGTGAAGAAGTACCTCACTGTCGCCAGTTCAGCAATTAAACCCTCATCCTTGGGAATCTTGCAGTCTCGCTTCTCCAGCCAAGCCTTGGCCTTGTGCCACAGCTCAGCCTTCAGATTCCGATACGTACTCCCCAATGCCGGGGATTCTGCCACATTGATGCCAATGGCTGGTAACTTCAACTCTCGCAGCCTGTCCACCACCCCAGCACCCAACCCAATACTATCCACCATAATCTCATGAGGACGCTGGCTCGGATGCAGCGCTTGGTACTCTGCCATCACGGCACCAGTGAGTTGCATCAGGTCCAGGTTCTTCCAAGTCTTCAGCTCAGTAATCACATTCCCCTGGCGCTTGCACAGTGCTGATCTGTCACTCCCGAACCTCGCAACGTCCAGACCCCATACCACCTGGGCAATGGGACTCATGGCAACGTCCCTGTTGATAGCCGCCTCCAGCAACTCCATCGGTATCACGGTGTCGTCATCGCTGCGCGGAAACTCACCCAGCACCCTGATCCGGTAGGCGTTGGACTCCTCGCCGTACCTGGCCTTCATCTCCTCCATATAAGCATCACTCACCCTGGGGCTGTCGGCGCAGCTTACCTTCATCGTCACCCAGTCATCTCGCAGCCTGTTGTGGGTGTCGTAGAAGAAACCGCTGCTGCGTACCGGGTTACCCAGTAACAAAGTTACAGCCTTGTGGCCCGACATACTGCCTGCTGCAGCCTCAAATACCTGCTCTGGGATACCGCTGGCCTCGTCAGCCACCAGCATCACATTCTCTGAGTGTACCCCCTGCAGTGCCTCGGGTTGCTCTGCTCGGCTGGTCCTGGCGCTGATGAACGCCTCGGTGGGTGCCTCCTTCACCTCAATGCGGTCTTGCTTCACCTCAAGCTGCTCCTGGAGTGTCGGCGGCAGCGCCTTCACCCAGCGCTTCAACTCAGCGAACAGGGCATCGTATAGCTGGCTTGAGGTAGGCGCTGTGACCACAATCTTGACTGGAAACCGCAACAGCAGATACCAGATGATGGCCCAGCTTGCCGCTGTACTTTTGCCAACACCGTGACCGGACCTGACGCTGATGCGCCTGTTGTTCGCCGCAATGTGATTCAGAAACTCCTCTTGCCAGGGGTCAGGCTTAACGCCAAGCACCTCTTTGACAAACAGCACCGGATTGCTGCGGTACAGCTTGGCAAAGGCGAGGAACGGGTTAGCGTCAGTCATATTTCACATTATGCATTTTTTATTTTTTTTGGGAAACGGGTTGCGTTTGGTGGGTGGCGGGGGGGGGCTTGGCGTGTGGTGCTTGGCGTGTGGCGTGTGGCGGGTTGCGTGTGGTGCATTACGTTTTATTTTTTTCGCTAGGTGTTTGGTGCTGCAACTGCCGCCCCCCGCCAGACGCTGGGACGGGGGGGGTCGGCGGGGGGGTCGGCGCGGCTGGCGGCTGCAGGCGGCGGCTGGCCTGCGCCAGGCGGCTGGCACCAGGCACCGGACGCCAGGCGGCTGCACTGCCACCAAAAGCGTACAAAGTGGCAGTTATGCACCGAATGCTTAATACAACGACCATTATGTTAACAAGCAAATGGCTTATCCACAGCCTATACAAGCGTTTTTGTCAAAAGGTGTAGTTATCCACAGGACACTGTCAGGAAGAGGGTGTTTCGCCTGTGGATAAGTCCTCGACCACCTCGAGCTGGCGCAGCGCATCGAGGCGCAGGTTGCCGATGTTGACCGTCACCGCTGCCTGCTTTGCGCCATACGTCTTCGCGTCCCACCTCTCTGCGAGCCACTGCCTGGTGCGGATGCGGTGCATCGGCTTGCTTGGATTGTCGTCCTCGATGGCGTCCGCAATGTCCAATGTCTGAGCTGCGAGGAAACTTGCCGCCTCCACCCGCGCGCGCGTAATTATAGGCTCGTAGTCATTCTCGTCTATCCACTTGTCCAATCCACGCCTTCCGATACCCAGCTCACGGCAGATGTCGGCCTTGGACTTGCCCACCTCAAACATGGACAGGACGATCTCGCTGTCAATGTCCTCCAGCAGCGCAACGTCTTGTCGTACTTTCGGGTTACCCGGCATCAGAACGCTCCACAATCGTTTTAACCTGCACCAAGCACCACCAGGCTCACATTGCCCTTGTAGCGCCACCTGAGTCCATTTTATCGGCTTGTTGGAGCCTTCATCATCTTGGCGTGCTGGAAGTTGAACAGTGGGTTGGCTAGATCACCGCTAAGATCAATGTCGCAATCTGGAAGGTCATCAAAGCCTGTGGCACCACCACCAGGCGCAATCCTGGTCATCCTTGTACCTGGTAGTAACGCCTTGGCCTTCATAATATCCTTGATGACATCCGACTCCAATAATAACTCTAACTCCTCCATCGACCAGATATGCCTATTGCTTAACTCGGGTCTGAACTGTTGATAATATATTGCATCGTTGTGAGTTTGCACCACTACCATAATGCTCTTGTCTTGCATCACCCACTCAACCGCATTGATCTCTGGCTTCTGCTCAATATTATTATCTTCAGCCCAAGCGTCAAGTACACCATAGCCTTTAATCATTCCCGCTACAGCCTTCTCCATCCGTTCAATGTCCCTGTCCTGCTGGGCACTGTAGACCCTCTCCAACTGCTGGGTCAGCTTCAGACGCAAGCTGGCATCCACCAACATCTCAATGCGCTTCGTTCCCCACCTAGCATCATGCTCTTGCTTGACCCGTTCAAGCCTAGCCACCAAGGACTCAGCTTTCACCTTGAACTCATCTAGCATGAAACTAGAGCCTTCATCCACCAATTGTGCTTTTGCCATTTGTACTGCCCCATTTGTAAAAGTTGACCCGAACATTACAAATGGTCAAGTGTTATACCCTTGACCCCATTTGTACTGCTTTTTGCCGAACAAATCGTCTACCATTTGTACGATTTGTACCATTTGTTCTTTTTGCCCTAAAAGTGCTCCTTTTCGTCATTTCTGGTGGTGAAGAAGGCAAAATCACCATCCAGCGTCACACCTTCCAACCCTGTTGCTGCTCTCCAAATCGGCTTGAAATCGCCATCCTGAGACTTGATTTCGCCTGTCTTTCCCAATCCTCGCCAGACTTTTTCACGCCACAACGACACTAAAGCCACCCTCTTTGAGCCGAACTTGGTGGTCTGGATGCGGTCAGTTTCCCTCAAAGACTCGACAAAAGCGGTCATCGCCTTGCTCTGGTGCTTGCCCTGGCCCGTCCTATTGAGGCCAACTTGCTGGGTATTGACAACGATTTCCGCTGCCTCAACCGCCAAACTCTGAGTATTATCAAAGCCTAACCTACCATTATCTAGATTAACTTTGACCATGCGAAACCCATACTTTGCACCGTCACTTCCATCCTTTTGTTTGGTGATAGTTATATTGCCTGACCCAGCATATTGATTATCTTGTAACGCTCCATCCAGGCGCTGTAACTCCAACTCAGTGTCCAATGCACCAAGCAATGAACTATGTCCACGCAGACCCTTAGTTATATCTTTTCCAACGTGGTGGACTATCTGCAATGCACAATCCAGCAGCCGCTGAATCTTTGACAAAGAGGCAATGAAGGCTCCCATATCTGAGCTGTCATTCTCATTTCCACCGCCAAACGCTCTAGCCAGAGTGTCCACAATGACCAACTCAAACCTGATCTCCTCCCGCTGAACCAGGTTGGTGATAGCCAGGTGCAACTGCTGAATGTCCTCTTTAGAGCTGCGAAGGTTCAACTGATGCCTGATGACAAAGACCTTGGCACCAGGCGCTGTCCTGTGATGCAGGCGGCAGGCTCTTATCCTGGCTCCAACACCACCATGACCCTCACCGCATATGTAAAGCACTGCGCCAGGCACAGACACTTCCTTGCCCATCCAAGCTGTACCCGTAGCCACCGAGTGAGCAATGTCCAATGCCAAAAATGACTTGAAGCTGCCTGGTGGACCAAACAAGGCGCTGAATCCCTTTCGAGGCAGTACGTCTTGAATCAGCCACTCCACAGGCTCATCTTCGATGGTGTCCCAAGGCTCAATCCTGATCTTGCTTTCCTCGGGCACCAGCTCTAACGCTGGCTCTGGCGTGAATTCCTCAGACTCTGGCTCCGAGTCTTCCGCTGCTGGTGGAAGATAGACAATGGACTCGGCATCCAGCACTGGCTGCAGCCCCTTGCACAGCGTCATCAGTTGAGCCTTGTCACCACCAGCCGCCACCCACTCAAACGCATCCTCAGTATGCCCAACAGGTAACGCCAGGAGCCTAATGCTCTTGGCAATAGGCAGCAGTGCTGACGCCACCAGCGAGGCGTAGCGGTAACCTGGTGCGTCATTGTCCGGGACCAGGACAATGTTGAGGTCGGCAAACCAGGTACTGTTGGCGGCAGGCCAACTCCCGGCACCAGTGTGCGAGCAAGC
>Ga0214919_10008035_pt1 | contig 14064 bp, 15 predicted proteins | sample LL1503_MetaG_FD_177994 | JGI IMG/M metagenome (GOLD analysis project Ga0214919, IMG submission 177994) | Freshwater microbial communities from Lake Lanier, Atlanta, Georgia, United States - LL-1503 | ecosystem: Environmental > Aquatic > Freshwater > Lake | place: USA: Georgia | collected...
TGCTCGGATGGGTGGCCGTGGTTTACACACCGGCGCTCTATCGAGAGGGTGGTTTATGGGTGCTACTTCCGATTCTGATCGGTGGCTTTTTCTACTCAATAGGAGCAATCTTCTACGCCCTCAAGCGTCCAGGGCGCGATGCGAAGTACTTTGGCTTCCATGAGCTCTTCCATATATTCGTGCTGGCAGCCTGGATTTCGCAGTATGTAGCGATTTCGGTGGCGATTTACAGTAAGTAAGGCCTTGCTCTAACCTAAGGCTCTCTTATCAACGAGTTGCGAGGTACGACGATGGCTGAGAAAAACTCCTTCCTTAATTGGGTCGGATTTAAGGGCGAAGAAGAACAAGCGCCTTCATCGCTCGAGCGCATTCGCGAACTTGAATCACAGTTAGCTGATCTCAAATCACGCCGCGACATCACGGGATTGAGCAAAGAAGAGTTTGAAATTCTTGCCACAGAGACTGCGATGTCGATGATTAAGTCGGCACAGGCTCGTGAGAGTAAGGCGCAATCTATTGCGACTCGCTTGATTGCTGAAACTAATCGCACAACAAAAGAAGAGATTGAAGCAGCCGATGCTAAAGCTCGCACTATTTTAAGTGGCGCTGAATCTCGTGGTCGTAAATATATTCAAGCCGCTGAATCTGAAGCATCAGACAAGATTGCTGAAGCCGAAGTTGAAGCTGAGTCACTTATTGAAAGTAAGAGACGTGAAGCCTCTGCTCTAACAACTGCAGCACGCCGTGAGGGTGAGCGCATTGTGAGTGAAGCAACTGGAGAAGTTACTAACTATCGTCAGTGGCTTTCAAGTGTTATTTCTGAAGCAGAGCGCCTATACAAGATTCAGACTCAATCACTTGATGCTGCTGAGTCAGCGATTCACCAATCACGTTCACGTCTTGAGAGCGCATTTACGCGCCTTGCTGATTTACAGCGCAATGTTCTTGAAAATCTAAATTCTGATGACACCATCATCAACGCTGGCCCAATTCGTGTTGCAAGTCAGCGCACTAAGAAGGCCTTAGCTGCTCCTAAGAAAGCGGCAAAAAAGCCAGCAAAGAAAACCGCTAAGAAAGCAGCTGCGAAGAAATCTGCTCCGCGTAAGTAATTAGTTATGTCCACTCCCCGCGGTATTCGTTATATCCCTGCCATTGATGGGTTACGTGCTGTAGCAGTTATTGCAGTCATGCTCTATCACTTAGGTTTTTCTTGGATACCAGGCGGCTTTCTTGGCGTAGACCTCTTCTTTGTAATCTCTGGATATGTGATCACGCGCTTGCTTCTAGATTCAATTCAGCGCAGTGGTGGATTAGATCTGCGCGCATTTTATAAAGCGCGAATCCGTAGATTATTTCCACCCCTTGTGTTCATGATCTTTGTGACAATTATTTATATCAGCATTTGGGCACCAGAAACTATGCGTCGCTTTGTTAGCGACAGTCCATTTGCACTCCTTGGCGGAATGAACTGGTGGTTAGTTTTTAGACATACTGACTACTTCGACACGATTTCGCGGCCCCCGCTGTTGCAGCACACCTGGTCACTAGGAGTTGAAGCTCAGTTCTATTTAATTTGGCCACTTATTTTGCTCCTCGTTCTGCGCCAGTTTGGTAAAGCCAAAATTCCTGGTGCTGCCTTATTTATTGCTGCGATCTCAGGTATTGCATTGCTACTAGTCTCGTTCGAAGTTGATGCAGTAAATGCCTCACAAGTAAGCCATGTTTACTTCGGCACAGATACTCACAGTATTGGCTTATTTCTAGGAGCTGCACTTGCTGTTAGTTGGGTCCCTCAAAATCTTCAAGAGCAAGTAAATAGACGAGCGCAAGATTTTATTGATGGAATTGGTGTTATCGGGTTTGTGGGACTACTTGGAGTCTTTCTCTTAGTTAATGAAAATGATCCGACTCTCTATAAATTAGCTTTCCCACTTGCGGGGCTCTTTGGTTGCGCAATCCTGACTAGCATCGTTCATCCAGCCTCACGTTTTGCACCCATTCTTAGTAGCAAGGTTGCCGTGTGGATTGGTGAGCGCTCTTATGCGATTTATTTATGGCACTGGGTTGTATTTCAAGTAACGCGCCCGGCAGTAGATCTTGAGGGATCAACATGGGCCCTATATGCCTTGCGTATCTTGGTTGTATTTGCTCTGGCTGACATATCACTGCGTTTAGTTGAGCTGCCCGTTCGAAGCGGACTGGTTGAATATTGGTTTAAAGGAATGAAATACCGAACTAAGAATGTTCAGCGACGACAAAAGAGCACAGTTATTGCTTCAATACTTCTCTTAATTTTTGGTACCTCATACATCAGCGCTAATGCCATTTCACAAAGTGACAAAGAGATGGCAATTATCAAGCAACAACTTGAGCAACCAATTCGACCAAGTGAACCCACTGCAACCCAAGCAGGTGGTTTATGGGTTACTGGCGATTCGGTAATTCTGGGAATTCACTATGAGCTAGATGCTCGTAGTCACATTGCAATTATTAATGCGCGCGTTGGCCGTCAGGCACCTGAACTCATTGAAGTAATGAGAGCTGACAAAGCTAATGCGGCAAATTCAACAGTTATCTTTAACATGGGAAACAACAACAAGTTAACTTCAGATCAAGTTTTGGCAATTTTTGAAGAAGTAAAGAACCAGCCAAAAATCATCGTTGTGAACACTGCAGTGCCCAGGGGTTGGCGTGATGAAAACAATGCACTGATTGCCCAATACGCCGCTTTATACGGAGCAACCGTTGTTGATTGGTCGGCAATCTCAGCTGGTCATCCTGAATACTTTGCCCCCGATGGAGTGCACTTAGTGCCAGCTGGTGTTCGTGCATATGTCGATGCAATCACTGCAACGTTATAGATCATTAATTTTAGAGAAATAAAAAACCCCCGCCAATAAGCGAGGGTCTTTTATTAATTACTTTTTACTTGAACTCACCTGGAATTCCAAAGACTGTTGCTGGTGCTGTCTGTCCATCTGAGTAAACAGAAGACACACGGAACTGAGTCCATCCAGCATCACCGCTCTTTGTTACAGCTTGAGTTAGCTGATCTGCTGGAACAGTTGCGATTGTTGTCCAATCACCAGTTCCATTTGCGCGGATCTCAACGTTATAGCCAGTCAATCCTTCTGTGGCCATAGGTGCTACCCAGCGAAGATTTAAGCCATCTGCGCTCTTAAGTGCAACAAACTTTGATGGAGCTTCAATAGTTCCAACAGCAGCTGTTGTTTCTTCTGGCGAAGCTGATTCTGATGCTTCAGCAGATTGCGACATTGAAGGTGCAGGAGCTGCGCCATCATCAGTGTCTGTACCTGACTTAGACCAAACAATCATTGCCAACAAAACAATTCCTACTACTACAGCAAATACAACGCGTCCTGAAGCACCTTGTTTAGGTGCAGCAGCTGGCTTTGAAGGCGCTACTGCTTTAGCTGCAACTGGTGCAGCTGCAACTGGACGAGAAGAAGTCACAGTGACTCTTGGTGCAGCAGCTTTCTTTGCACTCTTCTTTACTGGGCGCTTTGCAGCGCTCTTCTTCTTGGCAACTTTCTTTGCAGCAGCTTTCTTAGCTGGTGCTTTCTTCGCAGTTTTCTTAGCAACGCTCTTTTTTACTGCGCGCTTTGCGGTTGTCTTCTTCTTAGCTACAGATTTCTTTGCAGCTGACTTCTTTGCAACAGCTTTTCTAGCAGGTGCCTTTTTAGCAACCTTCTTCTTTGCTGCGCTCTTCTTCTTTACGGCCACGAGTACTCCTTGGATAGTGGTGCGCACGTCAAAAACGCGCGTCTATAGGACAAGGCTACCCCAGGCTCCGCAGCATTTGTATGACATGAGGCGCAATTAGGCGCAAAGCTTTTCCGCGATGACTCACGGCATCCTTTTCTTGCGGGCTCATTTGTGCGCTTGAAATACTCATGCCTAGGGGTTGGAAAATAGGGTCATACCCAAAGCCTTCCTGGCCAATTGCTGCATGCAAGATCTGACCGTGGAAAAGACCCTCCTCAACATGGCTGCGACCATCGGGCATTGCCAACGCTGCAACACAAGTGAAATGTGCCGTGCGTTTGTCATCGCCAACATCTTTTAATTCGAGTAGAAGCTTCTCTAGGTTGGCTTGATCATTTCCATGAGTTCCAGCCCACCTAGCTGAGTAGATTCCCGGATCTCCGTTGAGGAAATCAACACATAAGCCTGAATCATCTGAAATTGCTGGCAATCCTGTTGCACTTGCTGTGTATCTAGCTTTTAGTAAAGCGTTTTCTTCAAAAGTAGATCCGGTCTCTTCAACATCAACTAAATCTGCAAATTCATCAACACCTACCAAATTGATTTCACCTGGTGCTAGGGATTCTAGAATTCTGCGGAACTCAACTAACTTTCCTTTGTTGCGCGTGGCAAGAACTAATTTTTGTTGCACTATTTTGCGAGAACTTCTTTTTGTAGTTTGCTCAATGTTGCACAACCTTCAAGCGCTAAATCTAGAAGTTGATCAAGTAATGCACGATCAAATGGGGCGCCTTCTGCAGTTCCTTGCACCTCTATGAATCGTCCATCCCCTGCAACAACAACATTCATGTCTGTTCCAGCGCGCACATCTTCTTCATAACAAAGATCTAGCATTGGCACGCCATCAATAATTCCAACACTTACTGCTGCAACTGAATCACTCAAAGGATTAGCTGTTGCCTTGATATGGCCCTGTGCCTTAGCCCAGGAAATAGCATCTGCAAGTGCAACGTAGGCACCTGTAATTGCTGCAGTGCGGGTGCCACCATCTGCTTGTAAAACATCACAGTCGATAACGATTGTGTTTTCACCAAGTTCTTTCATATTCACAATTGCACGAAGTGAGCGTCCTACTAGACGTGAAATCTCTTGCGTACGACCACCTAGCTTGCCTTTAACACTCTCACGATCAGAGCGTGTGTGGGTAGCACGTGGCAACATCGCATATTCAGAAGTAACCCATCCATTCCCAGAATCTTTTAGCCAACGAGGAACTCCTGGAGAAAATGATGCAACACATAGAACACGAGTCTTGCCGAACTCAACTAGAACAGATCCCTCGGCATGGTCAAGCCATCCACGCGTGAACTTAATTTCTCGCAGGTCATTAACTTCTCGTTCATCATTGCGTGCCATGTGCTGCTCCTATTTTTTATAGATCTTGATGTTCGACGCGGGTTACTTCTGGACCTAGAAAACGTCGAGCTAAGCTTTCGAAAGCTTTGGCATCGCCAGTTGCTAAGAATTTATGTGTAGGAGAACCACCTCGTGCATCACGAAGTAGATTGTTCTCAACTAATGTGCGATAGAGATCTTTTGCAGTTTCTTCAGCACTTGAAACAAGCGTCACACTTTCGCCCATAACATAAGAAATAACTCCTGTTAATAGCGGATAGTGGGTGCAGCCCAAAACTAAAGTATCTACTTTTGCTTCCATAACTGGAGCTAAGTAATCTCGAGCGATTTTAGTAATTTCAGCTCCTGAAGTTTCTCCGCGTTCAACAAATTCAACAAAGAGTGGGCAAGCGATTGATGTGATTTTTAATTGAGGCGCTGCAGCAAAAGCATCTAAGTAGGCTTTGGAGTCAACAGTTGCTCGAGTTCCAATTACTCCGATATTTCCAGTTCTAGTTGCAGCAACTGCACGTCTAACTGCCGGTTGAATCACTTCAATAACTGGCACCTTGTATCGCTCACGAGCATCACGAAGCATTGCAGCACTTGCAGTGTTGCAAGCAATAACTAGTGCTTTAACACCTTGCTCTACTAAGAAATCTAAAGTTTCTAATGCAAACTCACGCACCTCGGCTAATGGGCGAGGGCCATAAGGACCTCGTGCAGTATCGCCGATATAGATTGTTGATTCATTAGGAAGTTGATCCAGAATTGCTCTGCCAACGGTAAGCCCACCTACTCCTGAATCGAAGATACCAATGGGTGCATTACTCACAGGCCAAGCCTACCCTGAGCGTGATGTGAAAACTAAATAGCTTCATCCATAAGCGCAACAATTAAGGATTCTTGCAGCCATCCTAACCAACTATAAACAGCATAGACTCCGCGCATTGGATCATCTGGAGCCAAGAGTTCTAACTCTTCATGACTATTTTGTTCAACTTTTAACCGAACCCCAAGTGCCAAACGAATATCGTTCATAGCACCTAACCAATCGTTAGCACCATCATGATCCACTTCAATAATTCCATCGATGGCACTCTTTAATGTAATTCGCATAGACATTGAGTGTGCATACTTTTTTGCTCTTAATGTAGATTCGGTATACCTACGAAACTCTGCAGCATCGACTTGATCTGCATACGCGTTAGGCAAAAGTCGAAGTAATACTTCATCTTCTGGCGGAGAGTCATGCGTTGTTATTCCCACCATTGCAGCTAAGGGATCATCCACATGGTTATCTGTGCGCTCACCTAAGAGTTCAATAATTTGTTCCACTAGATTGATAAGAACTTCACGCTCAGATTCAGAAAACTCGGCCACAAAAGCATTATCTCCATGGCGATGAAACCCATGTTGTTCATCTGAATCGTTTTCTGTCATATGGCTTGATCACCTCGTTGTAATGTTGCCCACAACCCAAACTCATGCAATCGGGCTACATCATGTTCCATTTCTTCACGACTACCCGTTGAAACAACTGCTTTACCCTCAGTGTGAACTTTCATCATAAGCTCATGAGCTTTTTCGCGAGAATATCCAAAGAGTTCCATTAACACATAAGTCACATACGTCATCAAATTAACTGGATCGTCCCAAACAATTGTTATCCAAGGTTTCTCGCTACTAAATATCTCCTTAATAGCTTCTTCAATTTTGTCATCAACTTTAACCATGGTTAGCGGACCACCACACTAAATTCTGGAGTTTGAACCTGTTCATCCTTTGTGCTGATCTGGACTCGCATTTTCGTAACTCCCCTCTTAACCTCAATAATGCTAATTAGAAATTCACCATTTGTTCCAGTGGTTGTGGCAGTACCTATATTTTGCCACTTACCTGAAATATATTTCTGAAGTACAACTACTTGTCCCGCCAAAACTGGCAATAATGTTCCCTTAACAGTTAAATCCTTACCTGACTTCACCGTCGTTGGACGATCTAGAACTATGCGAGAGAGAAGCACAACTTTTCCTTCATTACTTACTGACTCGGCGCGCTCCCAAGTTCCCTGAGTAGTGAACCTGAAGGATGCACTAGCCCCAATGGTTACAGGAATACTTACTGTTCCATCCACTGCGCTAATGAGTTCTGCGATTGGAGTCCATGAATTTTCATTCACTCGCTTGATTTCAATTTTTACCGGAATTCCTGCAACAGGTGATTTATCTTTAAGAGTAAGCGCACCGCGCACAGTGAACACTCCCCCATAGAAAGCACCTTTGCTATTTACTTGGTCAATAGCCAGCGTGCTTAATACAGTGTCCGGGGCAATCGCTAGAGCAACATTTCGCATAGCTGTAGTAGCTGCCACGTCTTCCATTCCAAGAGTCCAAAGTGCAGCGCCACCTAATCGGTATTTAGCTACAAGGTTCATGCGTTCTAGATAACTACGATCGTTTTGATACCAAACAGTGCGGTTCACAGTGCAGGTAGTTGCTGCACCTTTGGCCGTTAATCCGTTAAATATCTGTTGGTAGGAATATGTAGCCTCACTACTTTTCACATCAAAAGTTGGAACCGCTTGATCAATCGTTGCTTTAGCAGCTGCATAATTCATTCTAAATGTTGCAGCTTTTGCTCCAGCCTTTAATCCTGGTGGAGCTGTATCAGGGCATGTTCCAGTAACGCCAGTTATCCAATCTCGACCATAACCAGGAAGACCAATAAAAACTTTCGATGCCGGCATAATGGAAATTGCATATTGAAGTGTTTCTTCAGTCCAGCTGATTGGACCAATAGGGCCAGGCTTAGCTACTGAATAGTCATAGGTCATAATTCGTAAACGATCAATACTTGATGCAATCTCTGCCCATGAATAAACGTAATAGCCCTTTTGCTTCTCAGCTGGATTAAAAGCATACGGAGCGGAAATCGAAAGTAACTTCTGTTGCGCGTGCAACGCAATACTGAGTTCTTTTACAAATAGAACCCAGTTAGGCGCTGTTTTAGGCCATGTTGTATTTCCGTCAACAAAAGCGAAACCTTCAAAATCTAAGTCAATTCCGTCAAATGAATACTTGTTTACTAAATCCACGATTGATTTAACAATGGTTGTGCGAATTTCAGGCTTAGCTAAATAGCCAGATAAGACCAATTTATCTGTTCCATCAGTAATAGTTGGGATTAATTTCAAACCACTTTTGCGCATCAAACAAATTGTGTCGGCTACGGGCCAAGATGGATTGGCTGTTGAATAGTCATCCCTGATTACAGTTGGGCTTTTTAAGGTGTACCAAAAAGGCATCACTTCTTTCATTAAATCTTTATTTGTATACAAATATGAAGAATTGAGAAGCGCTATGTCTTCAGGTGAATACTCATTTGTTTCACAGGTGACAGGTGAATTTGCAGCTGGAGTTGGAAGTGTTGGTAGTTTTTTTATAAATGGTATTACTGTTTTTACAGAGTAATACGGAATCCATCCAGAAACTATTTTGCGAGGTTGATTATCAGCTGCGATTGCCTGTGGAGCTAATGAACTAATCATGATTAAAGCAAAAGCTATGTAAGTACTGCGCCTCATCATTACTTGTCTTCTGGTTCAGGTTTTAACCCTGCATAAATCTCTTTGCACGTTGGGCAGATTGGATACTTTTCAGGATCACGAGAGGGAATCCATTTCTTGCCACAAAGGGCTCTGACCGCTTTTCCAGTCACGGCAGATTCTGTGATCTTTTCCTTCTTCACATAATGAGCAAATCGATCATGACCACCGTCATCTTCTTCAAGGTCGGGTCTAGTTAAGAGATCGGTATCAGATTCCGTCTCAATTCCACGCTTTCCAAAGAGGCCCATGAGGTGGATAAGAATACCTTTGGCGATGGCAAAACTACCTAGTAGAATTCACAAATGAAGGACTTACTGCGCACACAAGATCTCAGCCGCGATGATGTTGAGCTTTTGCTGGAAACCGCTGCGGCATTTGCCGAAGATCCGCTTCGTTCTAAGAGCGCTTTAGCAAACAAGAGCGTTGCTATCTATATGACTAAGCCTTCAACCCGTACTCGCCTTTCCTCTGAGACTGCTGTTGCCCATTTGGGTGGCACTCCAATCTTTATTCGTGGTGATGAATTGCAATTGGGCCGTGGCGAAACAATCGCAGATACAGCAAAAATAATTAGCGGTTACTGCAGCGCGCTCATCATTCGTACATTCGCTCAGGCAGATGTTGAGGAGTTAGGTGCACATGCATCAATTCCAGTTATTAACGCCTTGACTGATGATGATCATCCAACCCAATTACTTGCCGATTGGTTAACAATAAGAGAAAACTTTGGAAAAGATATCTCAGGTCGCAAATTTGTTTATCTTGGTGATGGAAACAACATGTCACATGCGTGGTTGATCATGGGTGCAATCATGGGTGCGCATGTTGTTGCTGCCACACCAAGTGGTAAGTGGGCACCTAATGCCAAAGTTGTTGAGATTGCAAAAAATATCGCAGCAAAGAGTGGTGGAAAAGTTGAAGTAAGTCATGATCCAGAAGCTGCATCGAAAGATGCATCGGTTTTATATACCGATGTGTGGATGTCCATGGGAGATTCTGAAAGTGAACGCGATGAGAAGGTGCTAGCACTCTCACCCTTTGCCGTAACAGAGAATTTATTTTCGCTCACAAATAAAGACTCAATATTCATGCATTGTTTACCTGCTCACCGAGGTGAAGAGGTTGAGGCATCTGTGATTGATGGCCCACGTTCTGTGATTTGGCGTGAGGCATATCATCGCCGCACAACGATTCAATCGCTACTTTTCCACCTCACAAAGGGTGACTTGAAAGGCAACTAGCACTAGCATTCTGCCCATGCGTGTAGTCGTCCCGAAAGAAATTAAAGATGGAGAGAAGCGCGTGGCGCTTGTCCCCGACATCATCAATAAATTAACTCGGCTTGGTTTTGATGTTGTCATTGAATCCGGAGCTGGAACCCATTCTCAGGCGCTAGATGCTGAATATGAAGCAGCCGGTGCGATGATTTCAGATGGTGAAGTACTAAGTGCTGCAGATGCAGTTCTTTCTGTACAACCTTTAACACCAGCCCAGATGAGTAAGTTAAAAAAGGGTGCAATCACAATTTCATTCCTTTCTCCAGTTACTGCAGTTGATTCAATCGATGCTGCAGCGACCGCTGGAGTTACAGCGTTTTCACTTGAACTAGTTCCTCGTATCTCGCGCGCACAATCAATGGATGCACTTACTTCTCAAGCATTATGTGCCGGGTATCGCGCAGTTCTTGTTGGTGCAGAATTATCACCAAGATTTTTCCCACTTCTCATGACAGCTGCGGGAACAGTTACACCAGCGCAAGTACTCGTACTCGGTGCCGGCGTTGCTGGTTTACAAGCAATCGCAACTGCCCGACGACTTGGCGCAGTTGTTTCTGCTTACGATGTCCGCCCAGCATCTGCAGATGAAGTTCGATCAATGGGTGCAACATTTATTGAGTTAGAACTTGAATCATTAGAAGGCGCTGGTGGTTATGCACGCGAGATGACTGAAGATCGTGCAGCCAAGCAACGCGAACTTCTGACTCCTTACATTGCTAAATCACACATTGTTATTACAACTGCTGCAGTTCCTGGTCGCCAAGCACCACGCTTGATGACACAAGCAATGGTTGATTCAATGGGACCAGGCACAGTCATTGTTGACTTAGCCGCTGAAACTGGTGGAAACGTTGAAGGATCTAAACCTGGAGAGATTGTTATCACTTCAGGTGGCGTGAAGATATGGGGCGGTAAAGATGTTCCTAGCCAGCTCCCATTCCACGCTTCATTCCTGTATTCACGCAACGTAGTTAATCTTTTGACTCTCATGACAACGGCTGCAAAAGAGGGTGAAGCCGTTGCATTTAACCTCAATTTTGAGGATGAAATTATTAATGGTGCTGCGCTAACACACGGTGGATCACGAAGAGGAGACAAGTAAATGGAACCGATGGCAATTGTTTCAATCTTTGTGTTAGCAGTCTTCGTGGGTTTTGAAGTTGTATCTAAAGTATCTTCCACTCTTCATACACCTCTAATGTCAGGTGCCAACGCTATCCACGGAGTTATCTTGGTCGGCGCGATTATTGTTGCCGATCACAGTTCAACCAACCTTGAACTAGGTCTGTCCGTAGCGGCAATTATCTTGGCAACTATCAATATGGTGGGCGGATTCGTTGTTACCGATCGAATGCTTGAAATGTTCAAAGGAAACAAAAAATGAACCGCACGCTGTATGACCTCATAGGTTTAGCTGCCGGTGTGGCATTTATCCTGGCACTTAAAGGTTTATCTCACCCAAAGACTGCACGTCGCGGAAACTTAATCGGTGCTTTTGGTGCCACATTGGCAACGCTAGTTGTCTTCTTTTATGCCAATCCAGGTTCATCTTTGCCACTTAATAATTTAGGTTGGATTCTCGGTGCGATGCTGGTTGGTCTGGCAGTGGGTGTTCCAGCTGCACGTAAAGTTCAAATGACCCAGATGCCGCAACTTGTTGCTTTATTTAATGGTGTGGGTGGTGGCGCCGCTGCTTTGGTAGCAATCGTTGAATATCTGCACTTAGGCGCAGAAGCAACTACTGCTGAAGTTGTCTTCACAGTCTTTACTGTTATCGTCGGCTGCGTTTCATTCAGTGGTTCTGTTATCACATTCTTGAAACTTCAAGAGTTAATGACCACTCGCCCAGTAATTTTCCCAGCCGGACGATTCATCATTGCAGCCACCTTGGCTAGCGTTATTGGCGTGGGAGGCTGGGTTGTTACAGCTCTTGGAACCACACCGCTTCTTGTCCTTGCCGGATTGTCCTTACTGTTCGGTGTTCTCTTTGTACTCCCAGTGGGCGGCGCAGACGTTCCAATTGTTATCTCACTATTAAACGCCTTTACTGGTTTAACTGTGGCAGCAAGTGGTTATGTTCTAGATTCAGTTCTACTCATCATTGCAGGAACTTTGGTTGGAGCATCAGGAACAATCCTGACCCGCTTAATGGCAGAAGCAATGGGACGTTCTTTATTTGGAACTCTCTTTGGTGCATTTACTGCAAAGCCACAAGAAGCAACTGGTACAGGCGAAGAACGTCCAGTGCGTTCTGGTTCACCTGATGACGTTGCCATTTTGCTTAACTATGCACGTCGCGTAGTAATCGTTCCTGGATTTGGTTTAGCTGTGGCACAAGCTCAGCACACCGTTCGTGAACTTGCAGACATGATGATTGCTAAGGGAATTGATGTTGCATATGGAATTCACCCTGTAGCTGGTCGTATGCCTGGACATATGAACGTCTTGCTTGCAGAAGCAAATGTTCCATACGAGCAACTTGCTGAAATGGATGAAGTAAATCCAACATTTGGTCAGACCGATGTGGCAATTGTTATTGGTGCAAACGATGTTGTTAACCCAGCTGCTCAAACTTCACCAGGCTGCCCAATTTATGGAATGCCTATCTTGGAAGTTAATCATGCGGCAAACATCATCTTCTTAAAGCGTTCAATGCGTCCTGGCTTTGCTGGAATTGAAAATGAACTTCTTTATGATCCAAAGACCATGCTCTTATTCGGTGATGCTAAAGCCTCACTGACTAAAGTCGTATCAGCACTTAAGGCTCTATAGATTCAAGTTGCTAGTGGTTGAAGGTTCAACTAACCTTGGCTTTAACAAAGGAGAGTTGAGATGCCAGCTGTAAACGTTGCCGATATAACTGTCTTGCCACGCGTAGCTGAAGCACCCAATGCGCGTGCTCGCACAGTAAAAAGCATCACAACTGCGCCTCAAGGTTTTGAAGGTGAAGGTTTTCCTGTTCGCCGTGCTTTTGCCGGAGTTGATTTAGCTGAACTTGATCCATTTATTCACTTAGATCAAATGGGTGAAGTGGAATACGCACCAGGAGAGCCAAAGGGAACTCCTTGGCATCCACACCGTGGTTTTGAAACAGTTACATACATTATTGATGGAATTTTCGACCACCAAGATAATAACGGTGGTGGTGGAAGAATTTCTGATGGTGACACACAATGGATGACAGCTGGTGCTGGAATCCTTCACATTGAAACTCCACCAGAGAGTTTAGTGATGAGTGGCGGCTTGTTTCATGGTTTCCAACTCTGGGTAAATCTTCCTGCAGCTAAAAAGTGGTCACCTCCTGCTTATCAAGATGTTCGGGCAAAAGATGTTGCACTTCTTTCTTCTAGCGATGGTGGATCACTACTTCGAGTAATCGCAGGTGAAGTAGATGGACATGCAGGTCCAGGAACAACTCAAACACCTATTACTTTGATTCATGCAACTATTGCAGCTGGTGCCGAGCTTCGTTTGCCTTGGCGACGCGACTACAACGCACTTGTATACACAATGGCTGGACATGGTTTTGTTGGCGATGAAGAACGCCCAGTTCACACCGGTCAATTAACTGTATTCGGCGATGGGGACTCAATTGTTGTTCGTGCAGCTAATAATCAAGAATCTCGCTCTCCGGAAATGGAGCTGTTCATCTTAGGTGGAGCCCCAATTAAAGAACCTGTTGCCTGGATGGGCCCATTTGTGATGAATACAAAACGCGAAGTTCTCCAAGCTTTTGAAGATTTCCAAAAGGGTCTACTCGGTTCAATTCCAGCTAACTACAAAGAAGATGCAAAAAAGCCTTTGAACCGAAGCGGTGCGGGAACAAAACTAGGTGGGGATTCAAAGCCAGCCGATGTTTTGGATGTGCACGGAGCGCCAAAGGATCTACAGCAGGGTTGATAGATAAGCCCCACCTGTCATACTTCACAAATGATTTGGTGGCCCACAGAAGTTCCGACGCTTTCACACGGTCTTATTACTTTGCGAGCACCTCAAGAATCTGACATTCCTGCACTATTTGAAGGCGCTCAAGATCCTCTCATCCCCATCTTTACG
>Ga0214919_10008036_pt1 | contig 14063 bp, 17 predicted proteins | sample LL1503_MetaG_FD_177994 | JGI IMG/M metagenome (GOLD analysis project Ga0214919, IMG submission 177994) | Freshwater microbial communities from Lake Lanier, Atlanta, Georgia, United States - LL-1503 | ecosystem: Environmental > Aquatic > Freshwater > Lake | place: USA: Georgia | collected...
TTCAATTTCAAAATAGTATTTGGAATACTTTTATTATCGCTTCCCGTGTCGTCTGATTTTTTAAGTTGTTTGTTTAAGTAGCACTTTCCGTTACAGCGCATTTGAGGTTTGTCTTTGTTTTCGCAAACTGTTGCAGTAATATAGGCTTGGTTTGCTTTCCAATAAATAATAAATCCCGCCTTGAACATTGTTTGCCAAGTAAGAAGTATTAAAAGCAATATGGAAGTCCCTTGTCTCAAATTGTTTGCAAAGTTAGTTGTTTTTCGGTGGTCGTCCTAACCATTGGCTATAACGGTTTTTAGCTAAGCGAGGTGCGGAAATTAAAAGCACTTCACTGTCTAGCCACACAAATATAAATTAAAAGCACTGAACTGAATAGCAAATGCAAAAAATGTTGCGCAGAGCGCACCTTTAAAAGAGGCATTTGCAACTTGCACAAACTTCCGCATCTTGCTTAGGTAATGTTATAGGTTGGCCGTTTCACTCAGTTTTTGTATCGGCGTCTGCTGGTTATTATGCAGAAGTCGAGCAAGATAGTTCATTTGATTAAAATACTTGTTTTTGTATTAAATTATTGTTTACATTTGTGATATCAATATGATATCATTTAAATATTACTCATTATGAAAACAGAAAAAATTATTACACCGTTTAACGGTTATTTAGCAGTTGTCATGCTATTAATAAGTGCAGTATTAATAGTTTATGGCTTTAGTTCAAACAACAATGTCTTAGTAATTGCACTAATACCAATACTAATACTTATAACTAAGGGACTAATTGTTGTAAGTCCGAATAGCTCAAAAGTCCTTTTATTGTTTGGAGATTATAAAGGGAGCGTAAAGCAAAACGGTTTGTTTTGGATTAACCCATTATACACAAGAACAAGTTTGTCGTTACGAGCCAGAAACTTTGAGAGCGAAAAAATTAAGGTTAATGACAAAATGGGAAACCCAATTATGATCAGCGTTATTTTAGTTTGGAAAGTTAAAGACACATTTAAGGCTACGTTTGAAGTAGATAATTATGAAAATTTTATAAGAATTCAAACGGATTCAGCAGTTAGGAAACTTGCAGGCTCTTTTCCGTACGACCATTTTGAAGACGAGAAAGCAACAGTAACTTTAAGTACTAATTTTGATGATGTAAATAAAGCTCTTGAACATGAAGTTACTCAACGATTAGAAATTGCTGGAATAGAAGTGGTAGAGTCGAGGATAGGATATTTAGCTTACGCTCCTGAAATTGCACACTCAATGTTAAGGAGGCAACAAGCGTCTGCCGTTGTTGCAGCCCGTCACAAAATTGTTGAAGGTGCTGTCGGTATGGTAGAAAGCGCTTTAAAACTTTTAGCAGATAAAGATATTATTGAATTTGATGAGGATAGAAAAGCAGCAATGGTCAGCAATTTAATGGTTGTCCTTTGCGGTGATAGTGAAACGAAACCTGTAATAAATACGGGAACTTTAAATCAGTAAGGAATGTCCGAGAAAAAGTCATTTGCATTAAGGATAGATTCAGAAACAATGAAAGCCATTGAAAAATGGGCTGCTGATGAATTCCGTAGTGTCAATGGGCAAATTGAATGGATGCTTAATAACAGTCTTAAAGAAGCGAAAAGAATTAAAGTAAAAACTGTCCAGAAGAAATAGTGTCCGAGTGTTATAGAAAAAAAAGACTTTGTATTACGGAATTTTCGTCAAGGGAAAGTCCGTCCAACGGCTTACCTATAACGGTTCGCGTGCAGGCGATTTTGCCTTGTGTTGCGCCTGCGGCAAGGTAATATTGCTTGCACGCTGTTAGCAGCTGATTATGGGATTTTATTACATCAGTTTCTTAATTGCTACACCAACTTCTTTTTTCTTTTTATTGAGTTGTCTCGCTATTGGATGAGGGATAATAACAAAAAGTGTCTTTGAAGTTTTGTGGTATGAAAATGGCAAATCAGAATGAGTTTGAAGATTATTAAAATTAGTATCCAATCTTTCAATTATCCTTTTCCAGTTTGAATTAAATGTAGTAGAGTAGAAAACAACAACTTTTGGTGAATACCTTTCAATTTGGTTTGCTAGTAAAATTTCTCGTTCAATAGAAAATTTCTCCCAATAATCCTTTTTACTCAATCCAAAATAATTTTTGGAGGTTTCATCATTTAATTTTTTACTTGAAAAAGGAAAAAGTTCACCAATAATTGTTTCTCCATTTTTCCGGCCCAATTCAATGCTTTGATATACTCGTCTTTCCTCCCTTAAACCATCATTACCAATGATTCCAAATAAGACTTCAATTATACCATTCCAAGTAGACTGAAGTTTAATTTTTTCACCAATAAAAAATCTTTGAAGACTATTAAATCCGTTTCTTTTTGAGAGTAATAAATGAAATTCTTTTAAATCGTGAAAATTTTCATTTGCACCCAATTGAGACCAGGTTTCTATTCGGTCTTTATTGCCCTCAATGGTTCCTCCTTCCTCTGGTCCAATAAACCAGTATGAGCCCTTTGGATTGCCGTACCCAATTTTGGTATTTACAAATTTTATAGTTTTATCCACCTTTAAAAAATTTAAATTTCTATGAAAATATTACCCTCTATGGATACCTGAATAAATTATTTCACCATTTTCATTTTCTACTTTTACATCAAGTTCATACCAATCACCAAATTCATTTCCACTTTTTATTTCAAAGCCTGAATCATACATATGGTCATAAAAATTTTCATCAAGACTATATCTGTAATCATCGATTGTTTCAATTGAACTCCATTTAATTTTGGTGTCATAATCTTCGGAAGCGTATGACATTCCCACAATGTCTAATTCTTCAGTAGTAGTTTCCAGTGATCTTTTTGCTCTATAGTTGAATTTATCTACTATTACTGTTACTGTGATTTTATCATTAGGTGCTGCTAATGAATTATCAATTTCATTTGTTTTACCACTTTCCAATAACTTGCCAACCCATTTTCCTTTCATAGGTCCTTCTTCAGTTCCTGATTTCCATTTAGCTTCAAAAGCATTTTCACTGAAAGTAAAATGAATTAATCCAGATCCATTAGAAACTGTGTCACTGTATATTCCTTTTAAAATGTCATCAACCCATTTGGCATTAATTGTTCCAAGATTATAAACTGCCTCAACAGTTTGCTCGTCAACTTTTTTAAATGTAACGGTACCATTTCCGTTATTGATGTCGTAGGTTTTTTCGAATTGTATCATATTATTTGATTTTAATTGTTAAAATTACAAATTTGCTGCTAACGTTTTGCGGCTTGGCGTAGTGGCGGATTTGAACCACAAATGTTAATACGAAGCACGCACTTCAAATATAGCAAAAATGTATCTACGAAGCACTTCGCCCGCCATTACGCCAAACCGCTGTTAGCGGCTGGCATTATGGCTTTGTCTAAGTTTTAAAGCCCTATTAGAAAAAGTATTTTGTGTGGTTTAATTTATTTCTTAAGCGATGTCTCCACAGATTTGGCTGTGTCAATAACCGTTTTCTCAAAGTTGATTGGTGTCCAATTAAAAGTTTTCATCGTGTTGCTTATGTCAGCTTCTATTGTGTTTCCTACAAATGGCAACATTCCTTTCATTTCGTCATTAAAATTAGCCATAAATTTCAATAAAAATGTAGGTGCAAGTCTGGTGCTAACTTTATCATAACCATTTGCTTTTAAAATTTTTGCAATTTCTTGAATGGCATAAGGCTTTTCAGATGTTACAATAAAACGCTTTCCTTTTGCTTTTTCATTTTCTAATGCCGAAACGTGAATAGTTGCTACATCTCTTACGTCAGACATTACCGAATATGCTTTTGGCAACATTGGAACTTGTCCTGTAATGAGTTTTTTAAAAAAATCCATCGCTTCTGTTGCCAAATTGCCTGTCAATGTAGGTCCATAAATAGGTCCTGGGTTTACGACTACTAATTCTAATTTATTTTCGTCTGTTTGATTTTTTATAAATTCCCAAGCACTTTGTTCGGCAAGTGTTTTGCTTTTAAAGTAAGCAGTTACATTTTTTGCATTTATGTCTGTCCAACTGTCTTGATTTAATTTTATCAAACCTTCTTTTCCTCCACTCATAGCCACTGTTGAAGAAGTTAGCACCAGTCTTTTTACACCTGCTTTTTTAGCGGATTTCAATGCTCTTAATGTGCCTTCAACAGCAGGTTTGATTAGTTCATTTTCGTCTTTGGGTACTTTTACTACAAATGGCGAAGCAATATGAAGAACATAATCACAACCTTCCATTGCTTTGTCCCATCCCTCATCTTTCATAAGGTCAAGTTCGCAAAATTCTAAATTTCCTTTTGGGTCAATTTCTTTTTTTATGCCGTTAATCACTTCGTCCGTTTTAGATAAACTCCTAACCGAACCTCTAACTGCATAGCCTTTTTTTAATAATTCAACTGCACAATGTTGTCCTACAAAACCTGATATTCCTGTTACTAATACTTTATTCATTTTTTGAAAATTAATTGATTTAATATAACAACCCAAACCCAGTTTTTACCGAGTTTGGATTGTCAAATTTGGTTTAAGCCTACATTCCTGGTATAATTATCACTCTACCTGCTTCTGATTGAAGTTCGTTAATACGAAGGTTTTTATATGGTTGATACTCCTCCGAGTTGTACCATCCTTCGGCAGATTCCATACTTGGGAATTGAAGTACTGCTGCCCAATTTCCGTCCCATTCTCCTTCTTTTACATTTGGAGCTGGTGTTCCTGCTATCATTTGCCCTCCGTGTTTCATTAAAATTGGAATTGCAAATTGTGCATAGCGTTGATTAAGCTCTTCAAGGCTATCAACTTTCATTTGAACCATAATGTAGGCTGGTTTTGTAACCTGTGCACTTTGAGTGCTTTTTTCTTGATTGTCCATTTTTTTAAATTTAAAATATTACTTTTGTATCGCAAGCAAAAATAGACAATTACTTTCATAGTGCAAGTAATATGTAAGATAAATTGCAAATTGCAAGTAAAAATTAATGTTCACATAACATGGATTATAAATTTCGTTGCGAATGCCCAATAACGTCAGCCCTTGATATTTTAGGGGATAAATGGGTATTGGTTATCATAAAGCAAATGCTAATAGAAGATAATAAAACCTTTAAAGACTTCACCGAAAGCGATGAGTCCATTGCCACCAATATTCTTTCATCTAAGCTAAAATGTTTGGAAGAATTAGAGATTATAACCAAAACTCAACTCCCTGATAATAAAAAAACTAATCTGTACCTTTTAACTGAAAAGGGATTGGCTTTAACTCCAATTATTGTTGAATTGTCTATTTGGAGTGATGAAAATGTGAGGGAATTAAATTCAATTATGAGAGATAGTCCTGAAATAGCAATAATGAAAAGTGATAAAAATGCTTTTATAAAAATGATACAAGATACCTATAAGTCAAAGACTGAAAAGTTTTATTAGCGGTTTCATTTTCTTGTCCCGTTTGGTGTGTCCTCTATGCTTGCCGCTAACGTTTTGCAGCTACAAGAAGTTGGCGATTTCGGAGACGAAAACTGTCAACCAGCACTGAACTTGAATAGAAGCACAAAGCTTCATTTAACCACTGAACCGCCAATTTTTTGTAGGTGCTGTTAGTGGCTGTTTTTTTATTTCGCAATTTTTCCCAAGTTAAAATTTTCTGCTGGTTTTGTTTTATCTACATAAATTATGGCATCAAAATATTTATATAGATTGGTTGACCACAGTGCTGATTTTTCATTGATGTAAACTGCTCCAGCTTCATAATGCTCATAATCTTTATTTATAAAGTCTTTTAATTTTTTATTGTATTCAATATCCTTAAAGTCGATATAAAATATTGGTGTATTCATTTGTGAAAAAGCATTTGTTAAATAACTTTTCGAGTGTGGCTTAACGTAGTTATTTGATACAGGCCAAGGTTCATCATTGAAGATACTTTTGGTAAAACTGTACATTAAATATAAAATATTTGTTGATGAAGGACTTTGTGCAACAAAGCCACCTTCACTGAAGCTGAAACCAATGTTGAAGTATTTTTTACCATATAAGTTATTCAAATGTGATCCCATCCAATTACCTGACTTGAAATCTTCAGAAAACGTGCCTTTTCCAATATGTCCGTTATGAGCCCAAAGCATTATTTTACCATTGTTATTGCTTTCTCTAATCCATTTTATATTTTGGGTCATCGAGCTATCTCTGAATGAAAATGCAGTATTGAAATCTTGCTCTCTGAAATAATTTAATTTTTGTCGAAGTACAGCAATGGTTTGCTTAGCGAATTTATAGTCTGTCGAATCCTGTTTAAACAATTCTATTTCTTGGCTCAAAACAAATTCTTCTAGATTTTCTAACTTATTCAAATTTGTTCTTTGCATTTCGTCTAATGCTTTATCGTCTAAATCTCCCAATGCAGCTTTATTTTCCTCAATTTTTTCAGGCAGCAAATTCTTATCAAAGCTAGGACTGTTTTTTCTTAGATAATTTTCAAGCCAGATAACACAAGAGGTAGCATCTTGCATGTCGTAGCCATAAAATTGAATTTTTTGGTTTGATGTTTTGTCTTTATTGTAGTCTTTCATCCACTCAATTAAATTTAAAACCTCTTGTGATTGCCAAACCCAATAGCCATTTCTTGATAAGGCTTCTTTTGCATTTCCTTCTCCAGTTAGAATATATTTGTTGATGTCATAACAAGCGGCAAAATTTGCCTCGATTCCAAATAGTTTTACATCTTGTTTTTCAACTAGATATTTAAACATCTTGTTTTTGATTTCAAAAAACTCTTTTGTTCCATGAGTTGCTTCTCCGAGTCCTATAACTTCAACGTTCTTTAGTTTTTCATTTAATAAGTCAAATTGCAAACTATCGTTTATAGCATTTTCAATCGTAATAGGATGAATAGCGTTTTTTAACATTCCTAAATCTTCTGGTGATAAAAGATTGGGTTCTTCTTTTGCACTGAACAAATTCGTTATTGTTTCACCAAAGAATGGTTCTCCTAAAACTGAAGATGCAAAAAACCTGGTGATTAATATAAATAATATCACTACCACTATCGAGGTGCGTTTTAATCTTCTTTTGAATTTGGGTGTCATAATTTTATGTTATCAAATAAAATGAGACGAGTTTACATTTAAAATGTTACAAGAAAGGTTTTCTGATTTATGCAGTTCATAAAATTGCCACTAACGTTTTCGGGCTTGGCGAAGGTGGCGATTTTCACCACAAATGTTGATGCGGAGAACCAAACTTTGATTAACCTCAAAACTGTCTGCGGAGCACTGAACCGCCACTTTTGCCAAACCCGTGTTAGCGGTTCGTTGTTTTGTCAAGTAAGTTTAAATTTAATTGGTGTCGTGTCTGCTATTCGAGTAATTTTCTTTCTAGCTTCTAAGTCAAGTTTCACCCATTCCATATGCCATTCAATCGAACCATCAAATTTGATTTTGTTCTTTTTAAAATCTTCGGTTATTGTGTTTAAAATTTCTTTATGAGTTGCTTCAGCTTTTCCATTTAGACAAATCAAAAGTGACTTTTCTATAACACAATACTTTTCTTTATCCATACTTATAGCTTTCTTGCCAGTTGGATGTTTGAGTTGTATTTTTTGTTCCATTGCAATTTATTGTAGAAGTAAATTATTTTGTAGTCTTAGCGCCTATCTGCTCACCTAGTTTTTCAAATTCTATATCGTTTGGCTCCCATAATTCTATTTTGTTGCCTTCTATGTCCATTATGTGAACAAATTTACCATATTCTACTGTTTCAATTGTGTCAACAACTGTTACTCCGTTTTTCTTCAGTTCTTCGATAAGTGTTTCTATGTTTTCAACTCTGTAATTAATCATAAAGTCCTTGGTTGAAGGCTCAAAATATTTGGTTTTTTCAGAAAATGGACTCCATTGAGAAAATCCTTTTTTGGTGCTATCCGCACCTTGTCTCCATTCAAAAACTGCCCCATACTCATTAGTGTTTAAACCAAGATTGGTTTCATACCATTCTCTCATTTGTTTGGGGTCTTTGCATTTAAAAAAGATTCCACCAATGCCTGTTACTTTTTTCATTTTTGTCTGGTTAATAGATTGTTTTGTTATGATTGTCTTAAATGCAAAACCAAAGCAGAATGATATTGATAATGCTATAATTATTAAAGTTATTTTTTTCATTGTCTATTTTTTAGGTTAGTTTCATAAATAGTTATCCATTCCTTGACACTCATTTTTTTCATTAATTCACCAATGAGTTTATAAGGAATTTCATCTAACTTCTTAAAACGAACACAACTCTTTCCCATATCCAATTTTTGCTTGCTGTGCTTGGGATACTCTTTTACAAACCATTCCAATAATTTAGGGTCAGAATAAATACCCATATGGTAAAAATTAATGGAGTGTTTTTGCGAAGCGATTCCTGCAAACGGCAGAGGTTCGCTTGGTTTGCAATGGTAACCGGCAGGATAAAATGTATGCGGAACAACATATCCCAATCCGCCATAACTTATGGCTTCTTCAAAACCTTTAGGCAAGTTTTTTACAATGACATCGTGTAGCTTGTTAAAAGGTTCTGCCCTATCGGTAGGAATGTTAGTCAGAATTTCTTTTACTGTTTTTCCATTTACCTTCATAATATTTTTGTTTTTCTGTCTGTTATGCTATTTAGTCTGTTTGTCGTTTTAATATGGCAGCTAACGTTTTCGGGCTTGGCGAAGGTGGCGATTTTCACCACTAAATTTCATACGAAGCACCAAAGTTCAAATTTAGCAAAAACTGTCATACGAAGCACTGAACCGCCACTTTTGCCAAACCCGTGTTACCTGCTGGCGATTTTATGAGTTATCACTTTGCGTTAATTGTCGGATAAGAGTTGGTATAAAAAAGAACGGATATATCAACAAAAATAAATTCGGTATCCACCAACTCAGGTCGGTTTCTTTAGCAAGAGTCCAATATGAAACTGCTTGTAGGCCTGATACGCTTGTAAGTAAAAGTGACATTAAAGCATAGATTTTCCAACGGTCATCATTTTGCTTATTCAGCCAAATACTGTACAAGCCAGTTACTGAAACGAAAATGTCTAATGGAAAAAATGACCAATTCCAATTTACTAATATTGGATTGGTGTAATCGTTGTAGAGATACTCGGCTGGTATTAAATGCAAGGCGGAAATTGCCCAATAGGCGATGAAGCCAATATCTACCAATAGGAAAAAATATTTTAGTGATTTCATAATATGAATGTTTTGAAGTAAAATTTAAACCAACGATTCCTGCCACTATTAGAGCACTGAAAATAATTTTTTAAAAGGTTAATTGTTTTTTAAAGAATAAACTTTGAATAAAGGTTAGCAAAATTAACCCAAGACCTGACCAATTAGCATACGCCACATTCATTCGCATATATTTTAGGGCGATAGATAAAAACCAAAGACTACCGCAATACAACATTAACGCTGTCAAGATTAACCCTAATTTTTGCCCGCCATTCGAAATTTTAAGTAGCACAGTGCCACTTCTAAGCCAATTGCAATAAGTAAAATAGTCCATTTCATTTTACTTTTGTCCAAGTTTGAGTTTGATAAAACAAGCCCCAATAACCCCTTACTTTCAGCGTATTGCTGTCGGAAAGCCACATTGTGCAAGTATAGTTTTTTCCACTTTCAGGGTCGTAAATTGTTCCGCCTTTCCATTCCTTGCCTTGGTAGTAAAAATCTTTTAGTATCATCAAACCAATTAAAGGCTTATTTCTCTTTGCTTTATCGGGATTTTCGGTATCAGTAAAGGGCCGTCCCTTTTCATCATTGGGTTTTTTTAGCCAGGTTATTTTTCCATAAAATTTCCCACTTTGTTCGTATATCTCGGTTATACCTTCTTTGTCTTCGGATAGCCATTTGCCTGCTATTTGGTTCTGTCCAAATATTTTTGTAACCAAAAAAAGAAATAAAATAATGATAATCTTTTGCATAAAATTAGAGTTTGATTTTAAATGTTAAGACTAAATTTTCAGAAATATCTTCGCCAGCACTTTGTCCTTGCCAGTTGCCAGTTAGGTAATGAACTCCTTTGATAAAATCGGTTATCAACAAACCGTCTGTAATTGCAATACTTACTTTATCGTTAATTTTTCTGCTAAAACCTGCATAGAGAAAGGCACTCAAATAAACATTGCGTCTTGGTTGGGCTTCACTTTTGAAAACATAGTTTTCGGCACTCAAACCTAAACCATAGCCATTTATAAACGCCCATTTTGGATTTTTTTTAAATGCTTTTTCTTTCTCTGTAATTATCAAAAATGAAGTGTTGCCAATAAAACCATCTACTGGCGTTTGCGATATTTTGGTAATGCCTTTTACTCTTGCTTCAAAATGCTGAATGGATAACAACAAGCCCCATTTGCTTTCTGCTGTGGGTTTGCATTTTAAGCCCATTGAAAAAATGGGGGAATAGCCAATGTTCAAATCCTTTTTTTCTTCAATGCTTTCAATGATATAAGGCTTGCCATAGCCAATTCTTGGCATTAGTTCAAACTGTTGTGCTTTGGCTATTGTTGTAAATATGACTGCAATAAAAATAAGTGCTATTTTTTTGTGTTCGCTGATTCGTTTTTGAACGCTTTCAAATTTTTGATGATAGTCTTTAAATTCGGTTTTGCACCATTTATCCCAGCAAGTAAAATACAAGCCATAATTGCCCGAAAAATGAGAATGGTGCAAATTGTGATGTGTAGATGGTGTTTTGAATTTAAACAACCATTGTGTGTTAAAGCCTTTGGGGTAAATTTCGTAGCCCAAATGTCCAATTACATTCAACAACATTTGTAATAATTGCCAACCTATCAAAGCCATTAAATGCATTGGAAATAGAAACGAAAAAATAATGTAAGCCCCTGCTTCCACCAATGCTTCCAAAGGGTGAAACGAAAAAGCCGCAAACGGACTGGGGTCGGTGCTTTGATGATGCACTCTATGAATGTATTTATAAAGTTTGGGGTGGTGCATTAGGCGATGTGTCCAATAAAACCAAGTGTCGTGTAGCACTATCATTAACACAATACTAAATACAAAATATGCCCAACCGTAATCGCTTACCTTGTCATATATTTGAGTAAATCCATTCATTTGTGCCACATAAAGAGCCACATCTACCACCATAAAAATGAATAAAGTAGAAATAGAGTACTTTATTTCGTGCCACAAAATTTGCTTGGTGCTTCGTTGTTTTTCCTGTATTCTTCTGTGTTTTAATTGGGCTTTGTAAATAACCCAAAACAGTAAGAAAAACGGAACGACCATTATGCCATAAATGAGCAAATTGGTAAAAAAATCGGTGATACCGTATTGAAATATGTCTTTAAACTGCAACATCATTTACGTTATTATAATTTGATGTTGCAAAAGTAGAGTGACTTTCTCATAAAACTTTTGACATAAGTCAAAAAGCAAATCCCCTTACTTTTTTGACCTAATTCTACTCAATGTTTCTTGCGAAATGCCTAAGTACGAGGCAATCATTCCTAATGAAACTCGTTGCAAGAGGTAGTTTTCGTTTTGCATTAAACTTTGGTAGCGTTCAATGGCTGTTTGAAATTGTAAGGACATAATACGCTCTTCCAACGCAACATAATATTGCTCGGTTAATAGTCTTCCTATCTTGTCAAACGTTGGATAATTTTTATACAGTTTTTGTAAGTCATCAAACGTAATGGCATACAGCGTTGCGGGTTCTATTGCTTGTATGTTTTCATAACTCGCTTTTTGGCTCACAAAAGAATACATTGACGTTGCAAATTGTCCTTCGTTGCAAAACCAATTTATGATTTCTTTCCCTTCTTTGTAATGGAAGCCACGAAGCAAGCCACTCTCTACGAAGTACAATTTTTTGGCTGCACCGCCTTCTTTTAGCACAAAGTCGTCTTTTGCAAACTGCTCAATTTTAAGAACATTTTGCAATTCAACAACAACAGCCTCATTAAGCGTTGCTATTTCGGAAAGTCTGTCAAGTAGTTGTCGCAATTTTTTTTTTTTGTATTAATGTCATTGATGGGCTGTCTCAGTAAGCTTGCAGGTAACGTTTTGCAGATTTTCGATGGGCGGGCTTTTCAGCACAAATGCTCATGCGGAGCGCAACTGTCGGCTACCTCAAAACTGTCTGCGGAGCACGAAACCCCGCCTATTGCAAATGTGCTGTTATACGCTGGCATTCTTTTTCAATTTTTCAATTGTTTGCTTTACTGCTTCTGCATTTGTTATTGGGGTATAGTTAAAACGTTTATTAAACTTTGAACTATCGAAAAAATAATCCCTGTCATATTGGTAGTTCATCTCCGGTAATTCCTTAATAATCGGAATAAACAGGCCTAAAATTTTTAATAGCCAATTAGGCAACACCTGATATTTGTTGCTTGTGTTCATTTCTTTAGCAAAAAGATTAACCCAGCCTTCACCGGTTATTTTTTCTGAGTCTGTGGGCAGGTTCCAAATCTGATTATAGGCATCAGGTGTATTACCAAGCATGGCACTTCCCTTGGCCAGGTCTGGAGTATACCCCATGTTGTGAACCTTTTTGGAATCGCACAGCCACTGAGCTTTTTTCCCTTTTATCAGATTATCGTAAATTAAATTCATTGACATACTGGTAGCTTTCACTTCGCTAAAGAAATCGGGTGACCTTGCAATGATGGCATTCAATTTCTTTTTTTCGATGGCTTCTAAAATGAGTTTATCAACTTCAGCTCTAACTTCTCCTTTTTTACTACACGGACTAATCGGGGATTCTTCGGTGATATGTTTTACATTATCACCACCAATAGCATACACATTGTCAAAAAACACAAGTTTAGCATTATGTTGAATGCAGGCATCAATCACGTTCCTTATGAAGGGTGACCACAACGTTTGCCAGACTTTGGTATTGTAATCAAAACCGACAGTAACATAAACGATTTCGCTACCGGCTATTGCTTTTAAAACATCTTCACGATTTGTAAGGTCTGCCGGAAATAGTTCATCGTTCGGATTTACTTTCTTCGGATTGCGACTTACAAGTCTTATATCGGTGGTGTATGCCGTTAATGCTTTTGCCAGTTCGATGCCTATTGCTCCTCCTGAACCTAAAATTGTTTGTTTCATTGTATAGCTTTTATTGATTTTGTTTATTGAACTTTCGTTTTATGTTGGTCTGTCTATGCTTGCGTATAACGTTTTGCAGCTACAAGAAGTTGGCGATTTCGGAGACGAAAACTGTCAACCAGCACTGAACTTGAATAGAAGCACAAAGCTTCATTTAACCACTGAACCGCCAATTTTTTGTAGGTGCTGTTAGTGGCTGTTTTTTTATTTCGCAATTTTTCCCAAGTTAAAATTTTCTGCTGGTTTTGTTTTATCTACATAAATTATAGCATCAAAATATTCATATAGATTGGTTGACCATACTGCTGATTTTTCATTGATATAAACTGCTCCAGCTTCATAATGCTCATAGTCTTTATTTACAAAGTCTTTTAAGCTTTTTTTATTTGAAATATCTTCAAAGTCGATATAAAATATTGGTGTTTTCAGTTGTGAAAAAGCATTTGTCAAATAGCTTTTTGAATGTGGTTTAACATAGTTATTCGATACTAGCCAAGGCTCATCTTTGAAGATACTTTTGGTAAAACTGTACATCAAGTAAAAAAGATTTGTTGATGAAGGACTCTGTGCAACAAAGCCACCTTCACTAAAACTAAAACCAATGTTGTAATATTTTTTTCCATATAAGTTATTCAAATGCGACCCCATCCAATTACCTGATTTAAAATCTTCAGAAAACGTGCCTTTTCCAATATGTCCGTTATGAGCCCAAAGCATTATTTTACCATTGTTATTGTTTTCTCTAATCCATTTTATATTTTGTGTCATCGAGCTATCTCTGTAAGAATATGCCGTATTGAAATCTTGCTCTCTAAAATAATTTAATTTCTGACGAAGTACAGCAATGGTTTGCTTTGCAAATTTATAGTCTGTCGAATCCTTTTTAAATAATTCTTCATTTTGACTTAAAACAAATTCCTCTAGTTTTTTTAACGT
>Ga0214919_10008037_pt1 | contig 14062 bp, 6 predicted proteins | sample LL1503_MetaG_FD_177994 | JGI IMG/M metagenome (GOLD analysis project Ga0214919, IMG submission 177994) | Freshwater microbial communities from Lake Lanier, Atlanta, Georgia, United States - LL-1503 | ecosystem: Environmental > Aquatic > Freshwater > Lake | place: USA: Georgia | collected 2015-03-15
TATTCCAAATCAAGCTACAGAAACAGTAGCGGCAATTAATTATGCTAGAACAATTTCTGCAAATATTGCGGCAAATATCGCAGTAACTTTATTACAAGCAAATGTGTCGCGAGTAATAGGTACTGCTGGTTCTGCAAATGAATCTAATATTATTACAAATAATTTTAATCTAGTTGCTAATATTATTACTGGCGGAACCGTTGGAGTATCGGATAGAATTGTTCCAAATAGATTCCCCGCAAATACAAATGTAAACGTAAATAATGCAGCAAACCTAGTTCTATTGAATAGATCATTTATTCAAGCACAAACTATTGCATATATCAATCAAACATATCCGGGTTTCTTTGCGAATGCGAACAATTTTATTGATGCGGCCAACGCCGAAGCAAAATGTTCTAGAGATGTTGGTTCTATTTTAGATGGTGTTGTATTTGATTTAAGACACGATGGCAATAGACAATCTATTCAATCCGGTGTTTACTATTATAACTTTAGTGCAAATACTACACAAATTAATGATCAGATTGTGCAAACCGGCGCAGCTTATAACTTTATTGGTAGTATTATAGATGAAGTTATACGATGTGTTCCAATTACCGGCACAAGACAATCTGTTTATACTCAAAATACTACCGCAGCAACTGCAGCTACATTTGCAGAAGCAAATATAGTACTGCAAAAAATTAGTTTAATTAATAGCATTATTACTAATGGCCCTAATGTAGCACAACCTAAAGTAGCTCTATCAGGCAATGTAGCAACAATATCTACAAATGTATCGAACGCGGTTAAGTTAATTATTGCTAATAAAGATTTCATTAAGGCAGAGACAATTGAATTTGTTAACGCTACATTATTTGACCCGCCTTATCAATCAGTATATAAACAAAATACTACAGCAGCCCCTGCGGCATCAATTGCTGAAGCTAATATAGTATTAAATGATATAAATCTAATTACAGATATAATTACGTTGGGTGCAAACGCTGCACCAACGAAGAGTCCTATTTCTTATAGTACTTTAAGTAATAATTCAAATGTTATAAACGCTGCTAAAATTATTCTAGCTAATAGAGATTATATTGTGGCCGAAGTTAATGGTTACATTAATAGAAATTGGGCAAATATTAGTAACGGAGCAGTTGCTTTCTATACAGTGGCAAACAGTACTCCGTTGGTAGCAAACACATCTCTAGTAACATTATTAGAAGGTGTAGCCGACATAAATATATTAGCAAATGTCTCAGTAAGTTTTCACCAACCAAGTTATATATCTGCGTTAGGCTATACATTTGAATATATTGGTTCTGGTACGAATATACAAACCGCTCTTCCATACAATGGCGGATTCCCAATACAGGATAATGAAGTTACAGAAGAAAAAGGCGGTAGAGTTTACTTTACAAGTACAGACCAACAAGGTGACTTTAGAATCGGTACAGAATTAGTATTTAATAGAGTTGACGGTACCATTTCTGGTAGAACATTTAATAAAGCATTGTTCGCAGTAATGACGCCATATATATTAGCAATCGAAGGATAAACACAAATGGCAACAGCATTAAACGTATTTAAAACAGTTACTGCGGATCTAACCACAGAAGATAAAATCATTTATACTGCCCCACCTAGAAAAACTTCAATTTTCTTATCAGCACAGGCAACAAATATTACAAATACTCTTTGCACAGTAAATTTTTATCATGGATCTACTGCAAATTTAAAAACGGCAGTTGCAAAGAATTTTAGAATTCCGTCGGGCGATTCTATGGCAGTTATTAGTGCAGGTTCTAAATTGGTTTTAGAAACAGGACAAAAAGTATATTCTTCCGCTAGTGCAAATAACAAGGTTCAAATGGTAATCAGCGTATTAGAATCAGCAAATGACTAAACTAATATCAGGCAGAGTTCCTAAGATTCCTAGCGCAAATGTTCGCGCTGATCGATACGAATTCTTAGAACTCTCAGAAGCAGAACCAGATTTAGGCTTACCCTCACAGTTAGGGCAAGTTTTTACATCTGATCTTTCAGGTAATAGATACTGGACTCGCTTAGACACGGCAAATGTTACTGAAAATGGTAATTTATATTTTACCAATGATAGAGTAACTGCAAATGTAGCCAATTTATCTATTGGTACACTTTTTAATGTTAAATTAGGTGCAAATTTATCTACAGGTAAAGCACTTGTTTATGATAGCAATGTTGCAGCATTCGTTCCTGTTTTTGTTAATAGTGAAGTTGCTAACGTCGCAGACCTTGCTATTAAAGTATTAAGTTTAGAGAATCAATCTACTGCCAACGTAAGAGAAGCAAGTAGTAACTTGTATTTTACTAATACAAGAGTATTAGATGCAATCTCATTAGCAATAATTAATCCTAGCAGTATTAATGCACAGAATATAGTTGTTAATGTAATAACAGCAAATACGTGGAATAGATTATACTCATCAAATGTTATTGAATTAAACAATTTATTCTATACAAATTCAAGAGTTTTATCCGCAGTTGTACCGTTATTAACAACTGCGAATGTTGTAGAACTTCCAAGCAATTTATATTTTACAACTGCAAGGGCAAGACAATCCGTTTCAAATAGTACTGGCGTTTATTATAGTACAGAAACAGGTGTGTTCTCTATTGGACAAGATGTAAAAACAACATCTGACGTACAATTTAAAGACCTAACATTATCTGGCAATTTGTTTATATTGGGTAATGTTGCTATAGTTGCAGCAAATACATTACAAATTAATGACCCATTAATCCAAGTTGGTGTACAAAATCCCGGAGATCAATGGGACTTGGGTTGGGTGGGTCATTATTTAAATAACGGTCAGCGGCATGCTGGTTTATTTAGAGATGCATCTGACGGCGGTAAATTTAAATTCTTTAGTAATACATTAATAGAACCAGGTAATGTAAATTACATAGATACTGCCGAACCTGCATTTAGATTATCAACAGTTGTTGTAGAAACATTAGAAGGTAATGTTCTAGGTACAGTAAGTACTCTATCTAATCATACTACAAGCAATTTGGCAGAAGGTAACGTAAATTTATATTATACGAATGCTCGTACAGTACAAACAGTTACACCGTTGTTAACTACAGGAAATGTAGTTGAAACAACCAATCAATATTTTACAAATGTTCGTGTTCTACAAGCAGTTAATCCAAAATTAACTACTGCAAACGTAATAGAATTAACCAATCTATATTTTACAAATGCTCGCGTAATGGCGAATTTGGAGCAGATGAGTGTTAACGTATTTACAGATGTAGACCTTACGGGTATTGCAGTTAATGCTACTCTAGTATGGGATGGTACAAAATTAGTCCCAGGTTCAACAGACGTTGCTTTAAGAGCAAACTTTGCAAATACTACAGGATCTGCTAATGTAGCATTATTATCTAATGTAGCAAATACTGTATTAAGTTTAAGTAATTTTACTACTGCTAATTTAGTAGAAGGTACAAACTTATACTTTACAAATTCTAGAGTAAGAACAGCTTTCTCTCCGGGCAAAGGTATTGCAATTACCTCAGACGGTATAATTAAAAATACTGGTTCTCAACCTCAATATAATTTAGATATCAATGGTACAGTCGGTGGTAATGTATTAAGTACAATGTCACCTGTATTATCATTCCCAGCAATACCCACAACAGATAGATACCTATTACGTTCATTGCACGTTGTTAATACATCTGGGACAACTGCTTTAATTTCTGGCAATATATTATATGCTACAGGAAACACAGCTCCAATCGCAAATCAAATTCCAGTTGCACAAGGTGGCGTATTAGAATTTATTAAAACATATCAATTGTTCCAACCAGGTGATACAATTAATTTGCAGGGCTTTAATAATGCAGGAACACCTACTGCTAATTTAATGACTGCAATGCTAACATATGAAACATTTAGTTCAGATCAAAGTTTCATTGGTATTGGACAAACAATTGCAAATGTGGATACAAATACACAGATATATGATTCTTCGCAATCGTATAGTATATTTGAAAGTATCAAGTTCGTTAACCTACAATCCACTATCGTTCCTATTAGATGCTATTGGGGTGACGCAAATGGTGTACCTAAGGCATATCTTGCATATGGGTTACAATTACCACCAAATGCATCTGTAGAATTATTACAAGCAGCTAAGCGTATAAATCAAAATGATAAATTATATGCAAGCTATTCGGGCGGTCCAAACGCTGCAGTATCAGTATTTGTATCCGCAAGATTAGGTGCAACATATACCATTGGTCCATATGTTGCATCGGCGCCAACAGGAAATGCAATATCGGTCGCATTTAGCACAACAGATGCTGAAGGCGCATTGTTATACTACACAATAGAATAAAAAAATGGCAGCAATTCAAGCAAGAAATTTCCAATCTAATTCATTATCGGGAGTCGTTAGTGTAAATAACGGGTTCGCCAATCTTGCCCTTTTAACTAATCCTTTTGCATTAGAGGGTAATAAATCATTTGTGATTAAATTGAGAAGAGGTAGTATTTTGGGTGATGTTGTCGCAACATCTCCTACCATAACACTTCAGGATAATAGTTCTTTTGTTAGTTTAACTGCAAATACTTCTTCGGTCAATGAAGGTAATTTAGTATCATTTACTTTGGTTACTGCAAATGCAGTAAATGGATCTACACTTTTCTATTCTGTAAGTCCAGTGACTGGAAATTTAACAATTTCTGATTTTTATAATGGTTCAAACACAGGATATATTACACTTAATAATAATCAAGCAACATTTGCTTTATATGCAAATACAGACTCGGGTTATGTGGATGAAACTGGCGAAACATTTAGAGTACAAATAAGATCAGATTCAATAACAGGCAATGTTGTTTATGCATCCACATCTAATGTGTCTATTGTAGATAGTTATAAGTTATATAATATAATTAGTATTGTTGAAAGTACTAATCTAGTAATGGAATATGGCAGTATTAGTTTTACAATTACTGGTCATAATATACCAACAGGAACATTGCTATATTATAGTATTGGTGGTAATGTCGGAACATTCGCTTCAGGTAATACTGGTTCATTCTCGATGAATTCTACGTCAAATGTTTTAACATTGACAATGCCAAGCATACCTTCACTGCAGAGTAGAGTTTTAACATTGGACGTAAGAAAAGATAGTCCAACTGGACAAATTCTTCGTTCAAGTAATACCATAACTGTTATAGACGCCGCACTCGCATACAATTCAATTAGCGGCGGAACAGAATTTAACATAGGCGATGGATATAAAACCCACGTATTTACCACATCTGCGAATTTAACAATTAGTTCTGTTGGCACTCAATATAGTAGTATTAATTATTTAGTTGTTGCCGGTGGCGGTGGCGGCGGTGGCGGCAGTTCATTTAATAATTTAGGTGGCGGCGGCGGCGGTGCAGGCGGTTATATTGGCGGAAACCTTACACTATCATCCACAGGAATTGTTCCAATTATAATTGGAGGTGGTGGTTCAGGTGGTCCAGGTACCGATTCATTTGGTGTAAATGGTTCTAATACTATACTATCTGGCGGAATTAATTTTACGGCAGTTGGCGGTGGCTTTGGTGCCGCTAATCAATTAAATGGTGCACCTGGTGGTAATGGTGGTTCTGGTGGCGGATCTATATATTCAAGCGGAACAGCGGGTCAAGGTTACCCGGGACAAGGATTCCCTGGAGGACTGTTCGGTAGTCCTGTAAGAGTAGGCGGATCGGGCGGCGGTGCAGGTGGAGCATCACCTATGTTCAATCCTGGCGGTGGCGTAAACGGCCCAGGTGGAATAGGTAAAGTATTTGAAGGTTCTCCTCCTGCATATGGTACACCTGGACCGACTTCGGGGCAATGGTTTGCAGGTGGCGGTGGCGGTGGGGATTCTCCTGCACAATCTGGCGGTACACGTACTGGTGGATCTGGCGGTGGCGGCGCTGGCGCGCCAACGGGAGCTCCTGCAACTCCAGGAACAATAAACACAGGTGGCGGAGGCGGTGGAGGAAATGGCGGTGGCGCCAGTGGCGGTTCAGGCATTGTAATTATTCGATATCCATATAATGTAGCAACATATACAAACGTTGTTTATCCTGCAGGATTCAGTACTATTAGTACTACAAGCAATATAACATTTACATTGAATGCACTAAACGCAAATCTACAAACATTATATTATACTACTGAAGGTAATGTAACAACTTCAGACTTTATTGGTGGTAATACTGGTTCTTTTGTTGCAAACGCATCAGGTGCAGTATTTACACTAAGAGCTAATGCTATAGTAGAAGCAACATCTACAAAACAATTTGCTCTACAAATAAGAGACGGTTCTACATCAGGAGATGTAGTGGCAACGTCTAGTAATGTTACGATTGCAGGATTAAATCTTTATTATATTCAAGCAACAGGCGGTGATACTGTTTATTTGACATCAGATGGTTATAAAGTACACACATATAATTCGTCAAGTACATTTAATGTAACTTCGTTTGGTGCAAGTACTATAGAATATCTAGTACTTGCAGGTGGCGGTGCGGGCGGCGCAGGATTCCCAGGATACAACGGTGTGGCCGCAGGTGGCGGCGCAGGTGGATATTTAGAGGGAAGTGCAGTATTGCCATCCACCGGAGCATATATTGTTACAGTTGGAGCAGGCGCAGCTCCTTCTACAAATGCTGCTAGGGGCAGCAATGGAAGCAATTCTAACATATTCAATCCCGGACTATCAATTGTTGCCCTAGGCGGTGGCGGTGGTGGTGGTGGAAATATGGGTAGTTCATTCCCAGGAAATCCTGGTGGATCAGGTGGCGGCGCAAACTCTAATGGATCCGCAGGTTCAGGTACTCCAGGACAAGGATATTCCGGTGGCGTAGGATACGATAATAGTAGTTATGGTGGCGGAGGCGGTGGCGCAGGTGGCGCTGCTCAAAACGGAGCACCTAGTTATAGTAGCACAGGTGGCCCAGGCGCAACTAGTAGTATTACTGGAACAAGTGTTGTTCGTGGCGGTGGGGGCACCGGAGGCAGAGCACCCAATGCAGGATCAGCTTCACCTCCAGCAGGCGGCGGTGGTGGCGCAGGCGGGTGGCCTGCAGGCCCAGGACCTACATCCGGAACAGTTAATTCTGGAGGTGGCGGTGGCGGTGCAGCATCTCAAGCTGGCGGCAGCGGTGGTGGATCTGGTATCGTGATTATCCGATATCCATATGGATTACCATATTTTACAGGATTAACAATATCATCATTATCATCTAATAGTATATCTCAAGGTGCAAATGTTATATTTGATTTATCTGTACAAGGTGCAAATGCTATAACATATTACTACACAACCAATGGTAATGTAAACGCATCGCATTTTATCGGTGGTAATACCGGTTCTTTTGTAGCAAATACTACAGGTGCTATAATTAGACTACAATCTAATACTAATATACCGCAGGGTGAAACAAGAAACTTTAGTCTTGATGTGAGACAAACATCTATAACAGGAACAGTATTAATATCAAGTCCAAATGTTATAATTAATGGACCTTTAGCAGGAGCATCTACTGCAAGATATCTGGTAGTTGCAGGCGGCGGTGGTGGTGGTAGAGATGGTAACTACGCAGGACCAGGTGGCGGAGCTGGCGGTCTTCTATATGGTAGTTCATCTGTAACACCCGGAACACCATATACTGTAACTGTAGGTGCCGGCGGTACAGGATCTGTAGGTGGTACACCATCTACAAATGGCGGAAATTCTATAATATCAGGTAGCGGATTCACTACACTAACAGCAGTTGGTGGAGGTGGCGGTGGTAATGGATCTGTTAATGGTAAGAATGGCGGTTCCGGTGGGGGAAGATCTGATCCTGGATATGGTGGCACACCCACAGTAGGTGGTGGTTATGGTTATCCTGGCACAATAGGTTCTACTCAACAAGGTTATCCTGGTGGTTATGGTGGTGGAGGGGCCGGCGCTGCAGGAGCCCAAAATACTGCAGGGGGACAAAGCCCATATAGCCCAGGTGGAGTTGGTTTAACTAGTGACATAACAGGTGCCACAGTATACTATGCTGGAGGTGGAGGTGCGGGATCGCAAACTGGTCCTGGAGCAGGAAATGGCGGCAATGGCGGCGGTGGCGCAGGAAGCGGTACTGGGGCAGGCGCAAACGCGACAATTAACACCGGCGGTGGTGGTGGCGGTGGTGACGGAGCCGGCGGAAGAGCGGGTGGTCGCGGCGGTTCGGGTGTAGTAATTCTTGCACATCCTGTTGCATATGCAACAGCAACAACATCTGGCGCAAACGTATCAGTCGTAACAGTAAGCGGAAATATAATTTATAAGTTCTTCGATTCAGGAACCATAACATTCTAACACCATAAATAATACAGTATTAGAAAAGTAAAAAAGAAAAATGCCAATAATCAACAAAGGTATATTTGACACAGGTGACGCATTCCTCCGACAGACGGGGAATGATTGGCCTACGGCTCAGGTATTTACAACTGCAGAAATTTCTGAAGCAAGTAGTAATCTATATTTTACTAATACAAGAGCAATACAAGCATTAACAATCGGCACTGTTACTGGTAATATTTCTATTACAGGTAGTTTAATTGCCAATGGTCTTATTATACGAAATATTGCAGTTTCTGATTCTGTATTAACAGGATCTACTTCTGCAAACAACGTTGTTGCCGATACTATAACAGCGAATATTTGGAATAGATTATATACAGCCAACGTAGTAGAAACTGCGAGCAATTTATATTTTACTATAGCAAGAGCAAGAAGTGCGTATTCTGAAGGTTCAGGTATTGCAATCTCGGCAAACGGTGTTATTTCCACTAGAGGAAATGATACTGGTCTAGGAATGTTTAATTCCGGCATTAACCTTGAAGGTAATGCAGTAACAACTTCAACATTCTCAAATGTAAAGATATTCAACAGCACAGAAGGTAATTCTTTCTTAGCTTTCTCATTACACGTTACAAACCTTGGCGGCAACACATCTTATCTAACAGGTAGAACATTAACCGACGGCAATACTGTATTGTTTGCAAATCTATTAGAAGTTCCAGTTGGTGGTTCTCTTGAAATATTTAGAAAGCCTCAAGTATTTAGAATTGGTGATAGCATTCAGGTACAAAGCTTGAATCAATTTAAAGTTGCTGATAATAATTTGTTATCTACATACTTGTCATATCAAGGAACAACTGACGACAATTTCAGACGAAGCGCAATAACATTAACAGATAATACACTTGTTCCAGTTTATCAAACAGTTGGTAGAATTTCTATTATTGAAAGTATTAACTTAGTAAACCTAGGGCCAGATAATATTCCTGCTACAGTAACATTAACTGATGGTACCGACAATGTTAGAGCAACACTTGCATCTAACCTACAAATTCCAGCATATTCATCCGTAGAACTTTGTGAATATCCAAAGACATTATCTGAAAATTGTAAAATTAAAGTACAAAAATTTGGTAGTTCACCGGGCGGATTATCGGTATATACATCTACTAAGTTTACATCTTCATATACTGTAGCTCCAGATGTTTCTAGCATGACAGAATCTGGTCAAATCGTATTTGATATTGTAACTACAAACTTGATAGATGGAACAATATTGTGGTATGAGACACAGGCAGTATCAGGTAACGTAAACGCTACAGATTTTGTGACAGCAAATACTGGATATTTGACAATACAAAATAGCGGAGCAAGATTGACATTGGTTGCAAATGCTGATTTAAATACTGGATATGAAGGCGACGAAACATTCAAGTTAGTATTAAGAAGAGCATCTAATGTTGGTTCTATTGTAGCCACAACAAACACGCTGTCATTACGAGATACATCTAATATTATTACATATAATTCTTTAGTTGAAAGCGGCGCAACGATTGCAGAAGGTGCTAGTGTAACGTTTGTACTTGATACTACAAACTTGGGTCCAAATGTATTATTATATTATACAACACTGGGTAATGTAACTAGTGCAGATTTTGTAACAGGTAATACGGGGTCATTTATAACGACCGGCAATACGTATACACTTGTTCTTACAACCACTAGTTAAGGAGTAAATAGTGCCGATTCCAAATAACGAAACAAGATTTTTTCAATTACAGATAAGAACAGAATCTCTTACAGGTCCTGTTAAAATTACAAGTAATGTAGTTACAGTTGTAGATTCTTTGCAAGCTTTTGTTATTGCAACGGGCGGTACAGAATATATAAACGATGGCTTTAAGACTCACGTATTTACACAATCTAATAATTTTGTAATTTCCGGATTAGGTTTACCTGATAATAGAAATTTATATTATGAAATCATTGCAGGTGGCGGCGCTGGAGGATTTTCTAACGGCAGCTCCAGCACTGCGGGCGGCGGTGGTGCAGGCGGATTTTTACGGGGAAATACTACCTTAAGTACAACTGGGACATTTGCAATGGTTGTCGGTGGTGGCGCTCTTGCCGATAGCTCCAATTTTCCTGGACGTCGAGGAAGTAATTCTTCAATACTTGCAAATACTTTTATAGCCACCGGTGGAGGAAATGGTGGAAATTACGGCGATTTGCCTGCGTCATTTAGTGCGGGCCAATCTGGAGGTTCAGGCGGTGGTGGTGGTTATGGATATGCCGGTGGGGCAGGTGTTTCAGGTCAGGGAAACACGGGAGGAACAGGAGTTCCTGGTGGCGCTGAGGCATATGGTAGTGGCGGTGGCGGGGCAGGTGCAGCAGGAGGCCAACCTCTTAGTTATGTGTTTGGTAAAGCGGGTGATGGATTACCCTCTGTTTCTGTAAATAATATACCTGCACAATCGCAACCATTATATGGTGTGACAGGCAGTCCATCTCCCGGTAGATGGTTTGCGGGCGGTGGTTCTGCAGGCGACCCAAGTCGAGCAGGCAAAGGTGGAGGTGGCGGTAGCGGTGGCGCAGGTAGTCAAAACACCGGCGGTGGTGGTGGTGGTCGCGCTCCAGGAGTAGGTGGTAATGGCGGAAGCGGAATAGTAATTGTACGATATCCATATACAGTAGAAACCTATAGAGTAAGTTCAGATTCTGTATTCCCAAATAATATTACAGATGGTTCCAATATTAACTTTACATTAAATACTATAAATGTATCAAATGCAACGGTGTTGTATTATACAACCAATGGTAATGTAACAACTTCAGACTTTATTGGTGGCAACACTGGATCATTTGCAGTATTAGATAGTAATGCATCATTTAGGTTAGCGATTGCAAATAATATTGTTTCTGGTAATAATACTAAGAACTTTACTTTAGAATTAAGAAAAGGATCTACAACCGGTCAAATAGTATATAATGCAAATAGTTGGATTATACAAACATCACAGGGCGCATATATTACAGCAACTGGAGGAAATCAGGTTCTTACTGCAAATGGTTATACAGTTCACACATTCTTATCATCTAATACTTTTACAGTTAGTTCTGTAGGTTCATTACATGGTAATGTAGATATTCTTTCTGTAGCAGGTGGCGGAGGTGGCGCAGGGTTTAATTATTTCGTTGGCGCCGGTGGTGCTGGAGGATTAATATCAAGATCATTGGCTACATCTGCTACTCCAAGCACTATTACTATTGGTGGCGGTGGGTCTGGTAAGTCAACTGCAGGTAATGGAACAAATACTACAATAACCGGCGGAATAACATTGACCGCGGTGGGCGGTGGCGGCGCAGGTTGGTATGACGCCGGCAATGGTGCAGGTGCCGGAAATGGTGGATCTGGTGGTGGTTTTGCATCAGGTGGAGGTGGTGGCACATTTGGAACTGGATATGGTTATCCAAGTCCAACACAACAAGGATATCCTGGTGTTACTGGTCCTGGTTGGGATGGTGGAGGCGGTGGCGGTGCAGGCGGAATAGGTACAATATCCGCAGGTGGCCCAGGCATTGCTATTCCATGGGCACCACCTACAACAGGAACACCTGGGCCTACTCCAGGTAGATGGTTTGCAGGTGGCGGCAGCGCTATGAACAATAGTAATTGGACCGCTGGCGGTGCAGGTGGCGGTGGTCAAGGAGCTAGATATGGTAATGGAAATCCTCCATCCCCAGGTCGCTTGGCAGAAAGCGGAACAGTAAACACTGGAGGTGGCGGTGGTGGCGGAGGCTTGGGTGCAAGTGATCCAAGTTCAACGGTTGGCGGTTCTGGTATTGTTATTATACGTTATAAATCAAAAGACAATAACTAAGCCAATAAATAATAAGTATTAAAAAAATAAAAAGATGCCAAATATAAACAAAGGTAGATTAAGATTAGGGGAAGTTGTTGTTCGTCAAGCGGGCAACGATTGGCCTACGGCTCAGGTTATTTCTACATCTGATGTAATTGAAAATTCTGCAAATCTATACTTCACCAATACAAGAGTATTCAATGCCGTAACCATTGGTACCATACCTGGAAGTTTATCTGTTAGTGGCAATTTAATCGCCAACGGTTTAATTATCAGAAATATTTCTGTTTCTGATTCTGTTTTAGTAGGATCAACTGCTGCTAATAATATTGTTGCTGATGCCGTTACGTCCAATACTTGGAATAGATTATATACTGCTAATGTAATTGAAACCTCTGCTAATTTATATTTTACTAATACAAGAGCAATCCAAGCATTGACGATTGGTACTGTTACTGGTAATATTGCTATTACTGGTACATTGATTGCCAACGGTCTTATTATTAGAAACATTGCAGTTTCTGATTCTGTATTGACCGGATCTACATCTGCAAACAATGTAGTCGCCGATTCTGTTACGTCTAATACTTGGAATAGATTATATACTGCTAATGTAATTGAAACCTCTGCTAATTTATATTTTACTAATACAAGAGCAAGAGCAGCATTTACTGCAGGTCGCGGTATTATTCTTATGTCTGACGGTACTATTAAAAGTAGTATCGGAACAGAAACATTTAATACTGCAATAAGTGGCGGACAACATTATCCTATAACAACTTCAATGGATGGTGTAATCTTTACATCAAATGTTGCTGGTGATAGATTCATTCTTAGATCATTACATGTAACAAATATATCAGATTACACCGCGTATGTGTCCTCTAATGTTTTATATGCTGGTGGAAATACTGCATACTTGGCGAATTTGATTCCTGTGCCAGTTGGTGGTGTTGTTGAATTTATGGATCGCGTTCAATTGATACAACCTGGTGACGAGATAATGCTTCAGGCATTTAATCAAAATCAAACGCCTGCCAATGGTATATTACAAGCATATTTCACATATGAAAGTATCAATAATGATCCTACATATGTAGGAACGGGTCATACGTTAGCAACATCTAATGCAAATATTTTAATTACAACTGCGGATCAATCTGATACCGTTTTTGAAAGTATAAAGTTTGTTAACTTAAAATCATATCCAATACCAATTAAAACTTTCTTTGCTGATGCAAATGGTTTGCCTAAAGCATATCTCGCATATAATTTACAAGTGCCACCAAATTCATCAGTTGAAATTTTACAGGCACCTAAACTATTGAAGTTTTTAGATACCTTATATGTTAGCTACGCAAATGCAAGTAACGGCGATGCAATAGCTGTATTCCCATCGTACAGAAGATCTGCAGTGACAGCGCCATTTGCATCCACAGCTTCTGCTGTTGCTCAGGGTGATATACAAGCGTCCTTTACAACAACAATATTTGACGGAACAACTCTATATTACACATTGGAATAAGAAATGCCATTATTAGCAAGTAATTTTACATCAAATCTTTTATACGGAACTACTATAGTAGCAGGTGGTTGGGCAAATGTCAATTTAAAAGTTGATGCGTTTGCGTTCGAAGGAGATAAAACCTTTACTGTTAAGTTACGTAAAGATAGCACGAACGGTCAAATTGTTGGTCAATCTGCTCCGATCACAATTAAAGATTATACAACACTTGTTGGATTAGCTGCAAATATTTCTACAGTAAATGAAGGTAATTTAGTTCAATTTACATTAACAACTACAAATGTTGTTAATTATACCAATG
>Ga0214919_10008038_pt1 | contig 14061 bp, 14 predicted proteins | sample LL1503_MetaG_FD_177994 | JGI IMG/M metagenome (GOLD analysis project Ga0214919, IMG submission 177994) | Freshwater microbial communities from Lake Lanier, Atlanta, Georgia, United States - LL-1503 | ecosystem: Environmental > Aquatic > Freshwater > Lake | place: USA: Georgia | collected...
GTCTTTGGTGGCACGAATAAGCATACCCAAAGCTGTTCTGTCTGAACCTGAAGCTTCTTTAAAAGCAGCTGCAAGATCATCTTTCATGCCACCAAAGACAGCTGAACTGATAATCTTCTCATCAGACAAAGCTAAGTCTTTAATTAAACTATCTCCCTGAGAAGCTTTCTTACCAAACTCAGACAGTATTCCCTGTACTTCTTCAGCAGTCTTTAAGTTTGAAGGTTGAACACCACCACCTACAGCTGTAAAAGGAGTCGTAGGTGCAGAAGGAGTAGTTAGTTTGGTTTTAAGACTATTGAGAACTTCTACAGCTCTTTCAGCATTACCTGTAGTTTGTTTAGAGTAACGAGCAATTAACTCATCAATCTTAGCAACAGTATTAGTAGGGTCTACAAGTTGCTTACCCTCACCGTAACCAAAGGCTTTACTGAATGACTGATCTCCAGCTATTTTACGAGACTCTGAAAGACCCATCAATTTATTCTGTACAGCTTGTGCAGAACCTACAGCAGCTTGTTCCTCAGTAATTCTAGAGGCAGCTGGTGTCATTCCTGAAACACTGCGAGTTGAAGCTTCACGTTTAAGTGCAGCTAGAATCTCAGCATACTTAGGATCATTCTCAAGCTTAGCAATCTGTGCAGCTACTTCAGTATTAGAACTGCCTTGACCTCTGAGCATAAGATCACTAAAAGCATTCTTATCTCCGGGAGGAAGCTTGGATAGTAGTTCTTGTGTCTTACGATTGTTGAGCCAGTTCTTAATGCCTGTATAACCTAACTTAGCGAGTTGAGCTGCACCATAAGCACCCACAGCAATATCTGGAGCTGCTTGAAGCATAGCACCTTCTTTAGAGGTTGCTTCAGGAGACATACCAGCAAACTCCATCACACGTTCACGAAGAGGTGTAACAGGTTGTTCAGGTTTAGCAAAGTAGTTATAACCTGCAATACCAATATCAGGAATACCTGTAAGTAACCCTACAGCTGCAGATGTCATCCCTGCACCAAGTTCTCCTATTGGCCCTGTAGAACGCAACTGTGATTGAAGTCTATTAATCTCTTTATAGTACTTACTGTCAATAACAGCACGAGAATCGTTAGCTATTTCACCACTTGCAATAGCTTTATTAAGCTTAGTCTTTTCTTCGTTAATCTGCTTAACAATAGAATCATAAGCTTCCTGTCGTGTATTTGGACGATTATCAGCCATTGTATTCCTTATTTATAGTGTCCAGTTTTCTTCATCTGTTCAATAACAGCTTCTCTGGACATAGCAGGGTTTGCAGCCATGAACTTAGCAACCTTAGCATCTAAATTAGCATTAGGTGCTGATGCTGCTGCTGGTGTTTTACCTGCTTGCTCACTCTTAATCTTGTTCTGTAAGTTAGTCCAAGTTGTTTGAAGACGCTGTAGATCTTGTTTAAAGTTAGGACTACGTTGATCCAACTTAACAATATCAGATTGCAATAAATCAAGTTCTTTCTCAGTGACAGAACCAAATCCTGTAGCACCTGTCTTAGAAGCTTGCTTCATCTGTGTAATCAGATCAATAGTCTTCTGACTCTTCAAAGATGTAACAACATTGTTCAAAGCACGAGCATCTGTTGGAAAGTTCTCAGTCCATGCTGAAATCCAAGGATTAGCTGTAGGACTCTTCATAAGTTCCATAGCTTGATTAATGTTTGTTAATCCTTCATCAAGACGACTAATAGCCATATCCTTAGCTTCAGAAGTTTGCTGAACTTTAGCTATAGAAGCTGGAGTAGCTATTGTAGTAACTTTACCACCACCATAAGTTGCTGCAGGTGCTCCTGCTGCCGCTGCTGGTTGTTGTTGTTGTCCTTGAGGTGCTGGAGCAGTTCCTTCAGCCCCAACTGAAGTGGCAGGAGCCTGTACAAGTTGTTTGAACAAGTTAGGAGCAGCTTGAGACAAATCAATAGGCTCGATACGAACAATCTCACGAGTATCGGGATCTTGGAATGTCTTAACCTTAGTCTCTTGAGCAACTAACCAGCGAAGGTTAGCTAGTTCAGCATTGGTTAAAGGCTTACCATCAACAAGTTTAACTTCAGCATCAGCAATAAGCTTACGATTACGTTCAGAAGTAGATGTAGTTTCTTTAACTGATAGTGCTTTAGTAGCTTGAGCTTTCTTATAATCTATTTCAGAAGTAGTCTTTTCCATCTCTTGAGCACGTTGCATGATCTGATAACCAAGTTCAGGATCAGTACCTTGAACAGCTTGAGCCATTTGCTTCAAACCTTCAGGTGTACTTGTATCGAACTGAGAGGCTAATTGACGAAGCATTGTAGCTCTACGCACTGCAGGATCTTGTACATCAACACCCATAGCACCTGCTAGACCACGACCTAAGTTACCTGTGTTCTTATAGATGTTAAAGGATGTTTGTTGCTGAGGAGACATCTGAGCAAACTGCATAGCCTTTTGATTGACTGCTTGCTGCTGCATTTCCTCAGGAGTACCCATGCCTCCAAATAAACCTTGAATTGACTGTGTAGCCATTATCTCTCCTTAAGATGTCTGGAAGTAGGGATTAACAACAGCATTATAATTAACACCACCAGAGCCACCACCAGCTAGTCCACTAATCAACTGACTAATAGGATCTGTTAAACCACCTACAATGGCATTGTTACGTTGTAGTTGTAGAGCTGCTGCTTGTCCTGCTGCTGTGTTCTGAATGTTAGCTGCATTGGTAGCACCTGCTGTACTTGCTGCACCCAAAGCTGAGCCTTGAGTCAAAGCATTCTGACCTAAGTTCTCCAAGTTAACAGCACCTTGAGCATACTGAGTATATGGAGCCAAAGCTTGTGTTTGTAATCCAAAGCCTTGACCTGCTAAGTTCAAACCACCAGTCATCAAACCTTGACCGAATGTAGCTTGTTGCTGACCAGCTTGTTGAGCTTGAGCAGCCAACTGAGCATCCTGTTGAGCTTGAGCATTGTAGTATGCAGCCATCTGAGGATTAGTAGCTTGCAAACCTTGAGCACCAGTAGTGTATCCTGCATTAGTAGCACCAGTGGCTAGACCTAAACGACCTTGCTGTTGCTGTTGATTAGTCAAATTAGCCAGTGTCTGTTCACGACCGGGAGCTAACAGTTGTTGCTGTTGAGTCATCCAGTTCTGAGCTTGTGCTTGAGGTGTTTGAGCTACATAGCCAGCACCTAAGTTAAACAGACCTGCAGCTTGAGCATTGACAGTAGGTTGATATGCTTGAATCTGCTGAGCTTGACCTAAGCCAGTGCCAGCCATACCCATCAAACCTTCACGGGCTGCCGCTACGTCAGGGGCTACCTGATAACCTGCACCGATAAGCTTTCCATTCTCATCATAGTTAAAGCCTGACTTACCAAACCTAGTAGTAACTCCTACAGGTCTGAATTGAGCCATCTGTGCAGCCTGTGCAGCAGCAGCAGTGGTTGCATTAGCAGCTTGGTTAGAAGCGTAGACACTACCTGCAGTGCCGATTAGTGGGCCAAGTAAACTTGTCCAGTCAAAGGGATCAGCCATTAGTATGTACCTCCATCAATAGTAGCCGTTAAAGTACCAGAGACAGTAAGATTCACTGCAGTGGTTGTGCCAGTAAGAGCACCGCTATTAGCATCAGGTTTAGAACTTATTGCCGAAGAAATATTATCAAACTCAGTGTTAATCTCAGTGCCTTTAATGATCTTTCCGGCATTACCTGTTGACAGGCTATCCTTAATTGCAAAGTTAGTTGCTTTTGTATAATTACTCATCGTGTCTTCCCTGTCTTAACGTAGACATCAAGTTTCTGAATGGATATTGCTTTATTAAATACATTGGTTTCAAAGCCTAATTGAATAACCTTACCTGATCCACCAATATTAATAATCTTATTGTCAAAAGCTGAACCACCATATTCACCAATGTTGTACTCAGCTATGTTGTATTCTGCAATGGCTGCATTAGCCAAAGCAAACTGTCTGGTGTTCAAGATGTCACTGTAATCAAAGCCAAACTTTAAAGTAACTGCATAGCCTTGACCACCAATAACTGTTACGCCTACTTTCTTCATGATTTTAATCACAGTTGGTGACTGGAAGTCAAAGTAGTTTGTATAGTATCTCATTAAATATGAGTTAGCATTGTCTTTGTAACCTGAGTAAGTACCGACAGTACCTACCTTACCAAATAACAAGTCTTTATTACGGGTGTACTTAAATGATGTTGGAACTAATCCATCCCAAGTTGTAACCCTGTTAGCTCCATTAGGAAGCTGTGATCTCATATCAAAGCAATACACCAACTGACGAGCTGGTAGAGACAACAGATAGAAAGCTTCTTTGTCTGAGTAGACAGCTTTAATGTCAGCTGCAGTCTCTAAACTAACTTCAAGTACAATGTCATCACGTACATTGGAGCTAATATCTCTCATTGGAGCTGACTTCTCTTGAATGGTACGCATCAATGAACGTACACCTGAGTCAGATAGGAATAGAATATCACTACCAGTGGCTACTACTGAGTCTCTAGCTACGCAGCCCATGCCTGTAATAGCATCTGACAATGTAAGGTTGTTAGGGTCAGTAGCATTAGAGTAAATAAGAATCTGTCTACGACCAAAGACAATTAAGAAGTTATTGTGAGCAGCTAAGGATATAATCTCATCAGCACCGTTAGGCCACACCTGAGCTACATCCAGTGTACCAGCCGTGCCAGTACTTAAGACATGACCTGCAAGTAAGTCTGAGAACTGAATGGTACTCTTAGTTGTAGAGTTATTAGCACTCCATGTACGACCATAGGCACTGATAACTGTATTGTTACTGGACACTGTAGCTACATAGCCAGTCTTCTCAGATATACGCTTAAAGGTAGTTGTACTGACTGCAGGGTCGAACACTAGAGGATCATGTCCAGCTTGGTACAAATACAGGACACCATTCAGCGGAGCCATCTGCCAGTTACTGTCTGTAATGGTAGGAGCTGAGCCACCACCACCGTATGTTAAAGTTGTAAGAGTAGTACCTACAAGCTTAAACAGTTTATTGTTACCAGCAGCAATAATGTATGAGTTACCAGTATTGTCAATTAACTCACCAAGAGCTTTGACATTAGCACTGGCTAAGTCAGTATTAGTTGTATGAGACAGTATCCATCCCTTACGAGCACCAATACGTCCAAACTTATCAATTACACAGTTGTTAGCCACAGTAGCATAGCCAGCCTCAAGAGAGACTGAACTATCCTGAGTATTCAGCCCCATGAAACCCGGAGCTGCCACAGTAGTGGTTAAAAGCTTAGCTACCATTAGATGTCAACCCAAGTAGTTTCATCATCATAACGATTCTGCTCAATAGCAATAGCATCTGCTAAGGCTAAGCGATACTGTTGATATGCTTCACCAAAGCCTGAACCACCGTCTTCACCACGTTCACCAACAGCTTTAGCATATGCTAACATTTGTACTAAGTGAGGAGGAACCTTTAATAGATCAGCACTGGCTGATAAGTCTACTTGAGGGATAACTACTTCAAACCTTAACTGATATACTTTATCAGGTCTAGGCCATACATCTACATTAGTATCATCATTTGTGATACCTGAGTAGTTATAGTATGAGGGAGCTGAACTCTGTACTGTACCTAGATAATACTGTCTATTCATCCAGTTAGTTGGTACTGCAGTCATTGGATAGTCTTGAGTGTCATTTAAGACATCCAAGGTACGAAATCTCTGCCCTGAACCTGTCAGTGTGTAGTTACGAGTACCTGCTACTGTCGGAACGATAATAGTAGTAGTTAAACAATTCCAATCGTTAGCATCCTCAACCTCTCTTTTAGCATCATTAACAAAGACACCAATCAAAGAACTATAAGGAGTATCTCCAACTGCCGATACTTCAGTCTCTCTTAACCGTATCAATACGTTATTGACCAACTGTAAATAAGTCGTAGCCATTAATATTCCTTATATTTGTAATACTATATTAACATACTTTAAAGTAAATGTCAAGACTTTTTAGACTTCTTCTTAGCCATATTAGCCTCAGACATAGCAATAGCAATGGCTTGTTTACGTGACTTTACCACAGGGCCACCTTTACCACTATGCAGAGTACCTGTCTTGTACTCGTGCATTACTTTGCCCATCTTCTTAGCACCTTTAGTAGGTTGTTTCATATATTATTTAACTCCATTAAATTTACTATCAATAGCTAACCAAATAGCCCCGAAGAAAGCACCTATAATAATGATAGGTTTCACAGCTTTAGCGATCCATTCAAGTACTAAGAAAGCACCTGAAGCAGCGTTAAAGGCTTTGATTACATCTTGTGTATTCTTCTCTATGCTATCTACCTTAGTTTCAACTGCAAGCAGTCTCTCGTAGATTTGTTCATGGGTTACTTCTTCTGTCATGGTGCATCAGGCCAAGTAATTGTCCAAGGGAAACCTGTCTGCAAAGGCACATCCCTTAATGCTTGACAGTAGTCTTTCCACCCTTGTGAGGGTGTCATGTCACTGCGAAATCGCCAATCAGTTTCAGCCAGCTTGGTGTCTCTTGACTGACGCACAGACTTAGCCTGTTCAGCATCTTTCTGAGCCTTGTAAGCAGTCTCATGCTGGGTAGCAGTTGTGACATTGCCCGTCTCATCTGTAGTGTCTGTAAAGACAGGCCCAAGCACATACTTTGTGTACCACTTGCCATCAATCTGCTCAACACCAGAGGCTTGAGAGTATTGGTAAACAGTACCGCCTGTAGCTTGTGGGCCTTCAAAGACTACATCAGCACCCAAAGCCTCTAAGACTTCAGTTGTTGTTATGTCCCATGACGGGCCACCATTGGCTTTTGTGTATGCACGAAATTCACTTTCGTACATGACTTGACCAGTTGAACGTAAACGAATTTGCATTTTAAACTCCTCGGTATTTGTAATAGCTTGAGACAGTAGCATTGCACTCTCTAATAGCTTGTAAAGCTGTACAACCTGTTTCATTAACCATTTTGATAGCTTCTAATGCTCTATGTTTTGCATCGTCACGCCATTTAATTAAGTTAATGTCCTTAAAAGATAAGCCGTAGTCAGGTAGATATTTAATCAAAGACCTACGAGAAACACCAATAGTCTTTAGTTCGTGTAAAGCCGCATCACCAGCAACCATAAACAACCTAACAAACTCAGCAACTCGTTGCTTTGATGATTCCTCTTGTACGCTCTTTGGCATTTTTAAGCCACGCAGTTGTTCCCACTCAGGAGTGTAGTCAAGCAGGGTATTAGCACCAACTCCATATTTTTTTGCCAATGCTTTTACACCAGTTCCTGCATAACGCTTATCAAGAATATCAAAGATGTACTTGCGTGTGCCTTCTTTAATAGCTTCAGAAATCTTTAGCTTTGATTCTGGTGTATGCGGTCTGGATAAACCTTCACCACCAATTGTCTTGAAATGGCAGTTGTACAAATATGACTTGTCTTCATCAAAAGCCTTGAACCACTCAGCTTCTTTTGCTTGGATTAGTTCAGGTGTCGCAGAATCAACCACTTTAAACTCAAACGCTTGCTCACCATGCTTGTTAAATGAATACTGAAGCCTTGGATTGCCATGAGCACCTCTGCGAAGTTCAGAGAAATGCGCACGTTTGCGTTGTGCAGGGTCATTCGTTCTACCAATGTAGAACTTCCCTGTGTTGGTGTTTTCAATAATATAAATGTATTCCATCAGGCTATCGCCAGCGCTATGTAGCTGGCTCCGTTAATGTTTACATTATTACCTGAAGCGGCTGTAACTTGAAATCCTGTTGATGTTGTATCAACCCAATTTGTTGAAGTTACTTCTGCGGCTGTAGAGTTCAATAAAAGGTATGGGTCTGTAGATGACGATAACCCCCTGCTTGAATCCCAGACGTACCAATCTCCTGCTGCATCAGTTCTTTTTATGAGGACGAACCTCGCCCCAGAAGTAAACCCGCAGTTAATAGTCTGTAGTGTTCCTGTACCTGTAAACGCGGTGCACTTAGAAACACCTGCACAAGTGGCAAATAGATAGGCGACATAGGTAGCCGCAGAAGTATTTACCGCCCCTGCAATAGATACAGTAAATACTGTTGATGTTGGTGTGGTGTTATTCCAGACGTATTGATTAGACGATGTAGCATCAGTTTTGTTTAAATAAATAACATCTGTATTACCCAAAGGTGCGGCATAAACAGCCCATTGATTGCCAGCGGCACTTCTTGATTTAACAATCATTAACTCGGGTATAACACCAAGATTGTGCGTTACAGTTCTATTTGCCCCCGTCCCTGTATAGCAAACCTCATCAAAGAAGCTGGGGGCACGTCTAAATTGCCAACCAATCCAAGTTCTATAGTCATAAGCATTTGTAGAAAAAACGCCTATGTTATTATCCAACTTGTCAGAATATGCAACATTTGATTCTGCGGCAGTGCTATTTGTAAGTAAATAATTAACTGACCCTCTAAGTCTGTCGCTTGTATAAAAGTCACTTGCCGCTGGATTATCTCTTATATACATATCAACAGGAAAACCTGCGTTCCATGCTTGCCCATTAGCCCCTGCATTTAAACCATAAGCTGGCGCAAACACACTAGTCCCCACAGTAGGCACTTTCATCGGGCCTCTACGAATGGCTATGTAGATGAATGTTCCATTTAACTGACCAGTGTTTGAAACAAATCCTGTACTTGTTAAATTGATACCAATTTGATTGGCAGCCTCTGCAGCAGATAAGTTTGGATAGAGTGCCCTACCAGCCGCAGTAGCAAAAAACCCACGCATAGTGTCTGCAATTTGCCAATTACCATCTGCACCTGAATCTTTAAACAAAACCCATTGTGGCTCATAACCAAGGTTTACTGTTGCGTCAACACCACCGGGACAACTAAACGACCCACACGAAATTACATTGTCTGTACCAGTCAGACCAAAGCCTCCTGCGTCATGGGCGAATAGGTAGGCAACGTAAGTGCCACCAGAAAAGTTAACTCCGCTGGCTGTACCCAGTGTAAATTCTGTCGATGTTGGCGCTGTACTGTTCCACAAAGCAGAATTTGGCCCAATCTGTGCGTCAGTTCCGTCTAACTTTAAATAGTACTGTTCGGGGTTGGTTCCACCGTTAACACCTCTATGATAAACACCCCAAAAAGCTGCTCCATCGGTGCGTTTAACAATAATACATCCTGGCACAGAACCTAGATTGTGGGCAACAGTTTTACCAGCGTTTCCATCCCCCGTATACGTCACAACATCAAAGAACTTTGGTTGCTTGCGGAATGTCCATGAGACGTAATTAACTGAATTTCCGTTTAAAAGGGTAGATGTCCCAAGCGAAAATCCATCAGCATTTGCTGAAGTTACTGTTCCAGTAAATGGCCCTGATTGAGCTGCAGTTGAGTCACTAGATAAAGTGTAAGTAACACCTCTTGCAGTATCTTGTAAATAATGGCTGGCAGCAGCACGGCTTTTAACCCAAACCAACCCACCTTTACCTGCCAAATCAATACCGTTTGAAATTGAACGTGCTGTAATGTTGCCTGTGTAGAGGTATGTGCTGAACACATCCTCAATGTAGTTAGGAATAGCAGCTACACCACCGCCAAACCCATCATAAGAAGCCGCACCGCTAGTTGCTTGTAATGGCATAGGATTAAGCCTTAAATTGTGTGTTGGAGGCAAGTACAGTAAAAGTAGCGTTTGCAACTTTGATAATCAGATAACGATAGCTATCGATACCACTAGCATTACCAGCAGTAGGCGCACCACCTAACCACCTTGTCGTAACACCAGATGTAGTGCCATCAACTTGCACAGCAGAGTTATAGTAAGCAGTAGAACCTTGAGTCACCAAGAAAGCTACAGTCATTGATTGACCTGTACTCATCAAAGTATTCAAGGAAGTACCGCTAGAGCCTCTGAAGTTAACTGTCCAGTTAGCAGAAGCATTGCTTGTGTAGTACAAGACAGACTGAGTTGTAATGTCGTAGTTAATCGTTCCAGTAGCCGCTGTAGCTGAAACAGTTGTTACTTCTGCTGCATCGTTTAAGACTGTAGCAATAGTTGAAGATGAACCTGAGAATGTTTGAGTAGCTGTGTATGTCTGTGCAGCATTAGTAACTGCTGTATTAGCGTTATACGCTTGGACATTAGTACCGATTGCCAAACCTAAGTTAGTACGGGCAGTAGATGTATTAGATACGTCGGATAGGTTGTTAGTGTTAACTAAGAAACCACCTGCTGTGAAGGCTGCGCTAGTCCATGCAGATCCAGACCATACAAACAGATTAGATGATGTAGAGTTCCAGTACAGAGCACCTGTTAACAAAGCATTACCATCATTGTCAACAGTGGGTGCTGAAGACTTAGGGCCAAGATACCTGTCATCAAAGGAATCATAGGACGCTGCAGCTGAAGATGCTGATGCGCTGGCTGCAGAGGCCGATGATGAGGCTGCAGAGGCTGAGTTACCAGCATTAGTCTCTGAAGTTGCTGCATTGGATGCTGAGGTAGCAGCTGCTGTAGCACTACCTAGAATAGCATCAACATATACTTTAGTTGTTAGGTCACTGTTAGCTGTTGGAGTAGCTGTAGATGTTACCTTATTAGCTCCCATGACAATGTTACCTGTCATGGTTCCACCGGACAACGGTAATCCTGAAGCAGCTGAACTATCTACATATGCTTTAGTAGCTGCATCTGTGTTTGCTGTAGGAGTACCTAAGCCTGTAATCTTAGACGTACCCATCGCAATAGCACCACTCATTGTACCACCAGCTAAGGGAAGCTTAGTAGCAATAGATGCTGTTAGTGTTGCAGAAAGGTTAGGATCATTACCTAAAGCTGTAGCAATTTCATTAAGTGTATCTAATGTAGAAGGTGCTGAAGCTATTAAATTACTGATAGATGTATCAACATAGCCTTTAGTAGCTGCATCGTTAGTATTAGTTGGGGATGTAAGGTTAGTAATGGTAGCTGCAGTACCAGCATTCATGTTCAAGCCACCGTTAATGGTGACATCGTTGAACGATGAAGTACCTGTGGAGGCTGTTACGTTACCTGTTAAGTTACCCGTGACATTACCAGTTACATTGCCTGTCACATTGCCAGTTACGTTACCAGTAACAGCACCTGTGATAGCACCAACAAAAGCAGTAGTAGCAGTTACTGTAGTACCTGTTACAGCAGCTGCAGTGGTTGCTCCAATTGGAGTATTGTTGATAGTACCACCAGTGATGGCTACACCAGCTGATGTACCACCAGTGACAGCCAGTGCTGAAGCTTCTTGATTACCAAGTGAGCCAACAACTTTAACAACTGTACCACCACTGTCTTTGGTAAATAGTTTCTTGTCTGTAGTGTTTACAGCTAACTCACCAGCAACTAAGTCACCTGCAGCAGGAACTGCAGAGGCTGTGCTACTGTTCTTTGTAATGATTGTATTTGCCATTTAAGTTCCTGTGGAATTATTTGTTGTAAGCAGCTAAGACTTCATCTAAAGTAAGACCACCAGAAGGAGCAAACAAGCTATAAGCTTTTGAGACATCTCCGGGGCTTACGCCATATTGTCTCATCTGAGCTGCAGCATCAGCGGCTGATACTCCTGACTTAGCTACATCTGCAATGTTCTGATAGAATTGGTTTAAACCCATGTCATTAATAACAGCATACTCTTTAGCTGGTGAAGAGTTCAAAGCTGTCATAGCTCGTTCTATGTCTTGGTCTGAAATACCATACTGAGTTTGCTGTGCTTGAATCTGAGCATTAGTAGCTGTAGGATTCTGTTCAATATAGTTAGTGATAATATTATTTAAATCACCAAGGCTACCACCGTGTGTCAAAGCATACTTAGTAGCATCTGAGAATGTTGTGGTACGTAGAGCCTCTTGTAAGTCAGCCTGACTAACACCTGCTGAAGACATTGCAGCATCAATCTGATCTCTAGAGGCTCTAGGATTATCTAGAATCCATTGATTAATGTTGTTTAAATACTCTGCAGGTTTTAAACCTAGTTGTGTCGTAGCATACTGATAACCAGTTGATCCGGGGTTAATAACTGTAGCAGGTGTAGTCGTTGTAGGAACTGTAGTGGTTGGTACAGTAGTAGTTGGTATAGTCGTTGTAGGAACTGTTGTTGTTGTTGTTGGAAGTGTAGTAACAGGCTTAACAACTGGAGCTGTTATGGGCTTAACACCACCTGCTGCATTAGGAGTCATCCCACCTGCAGTAGTGCCACCAGTCATGTCACCAAACAAGCTACCAGTTACAGAAGCTCCGGGATTAAACTCAGTTGAGTACCAGTTCTGCAATGGGCTTGCAACGTCACGAGGTACGTTAGGCATCAAACTATTGTAGTTGCTCTGTACTTGACTGAAGTAGTCTGGAGAGTAACCACCAGCACCACCGCCTGAGTATGTGATAGGAGCTGCAGTTGTCTTAGTTGACGTAGCTGGATTACTAATTAATTTATTAGCTGCTGTAAGACCTGCTAAGCTAATACCAGCCTTGGCTAAGTTAGCAATTTGTGAAGCTGTTAGACCTGTAGAGGCTGCTGCAGCTGCATTGGCTGCTGCGGTTGCTGCTGCAACTTCAGAGGCTGGAGCTGCTGCTGCCATCTCAGCTGCCCATACATCAGCAGGAATTGCTGCACCACTACCACTCAACAAACCCTCACCACCCATAAGAGCATTTGCTCCATAACCAAGTGCTGCAATTTGAAATCCGGGGTTTTGTACCATCTGCTTAACTGCACCACTAAGAGATGTATCAACTTTTTGCTGAGTACCTGTCTGTTGAAACTGTCCTGTAGGGCTATACATATTGTATGAACCACCTACTTTGTTCTGCTCAGGTGTGTAACCATAGATGTTCTCAAGACCACCCATTTGAGCATCCATACCACTACCAGTCTGAGCAAACTGAGGCTGATAGATAGTCCCGCCAATGTTAACAGAACTACCTTGACCTGCAGCAATAATCTGCTGTATCTGCTCAGGTGTCAGTGCTTGAGGAGTTGTTGCCATGATTATTACTCGCCTTTTCTGTATAACTCGAACGTAGCTACGATTGACATTGTTGCTCCAGTTTCAGTAATAGATGTAATGTAGTCACCTTCTTCCATTACAAAGCACTGATTATTAGTTAACAAGTCCAGTGTTGTTCTAGCTGATATTACTTGTTCAGATACAACCACAATCGTTGTAGCTGTGGAGGCTCTATACCAATTAAAACTTATGTGCTTACTGGGTGATGTATTACAAGTATGCAATAGGATACATTTAGCGTAATAACCTGTAGGTACTGTATATACAGTAGTCAGGGTAGCAGCTGTTAGGTTATACCCCGTTGATAGTGTCTTCATCTTGCTTTACTGTTTTCTTAGTTGCTTTAGTTGCTACTACGGGTTCAGATTCAGGTACTGCCTCGTAGTCTGGGTGCTTCTCCATTGAAACAATATCAACTGCGTGTTCAAAGCTATAAACTAGATTGGTTGTCTTACATTTAAATTTCATAATATGTTACCTTTCTGATATGCTTTATGAAGCACATTAAAAAGGCTCCCACTTATTACAGTGGGAACCCTCTATCACTTAGGCTGGAACAGCCAAAGCAACTGCTGAACCGTCACGCAGTTCTTTCACACCATACAGTGTGTCAGCTGTGAACAATGTACCGAGGTACTCTTGTTTGTACTGAGTCTGTGCACGAACACCTTGTTGTTCAACAAAGACTGCAAAGTCTTTATGAGCCAACAGTGCAATACGGCAAGCTGTAGAACCAGATGTTGTATCAGCGTTAGAAGTAACAAACACGGGTACACCGTACAGGTTACCAATTTCACCAGTACGGATTGTGTTGTTACCACCTTGTTCACCAACAAAAGCTTGCTCAGTGTAACGAGCCAAACCCATCAAAGTGTTACGGCTTGAAGGTGGAATGGAGAGGAAACGACCATCCATAGGAACGTCATTGTCATCCAAACGCTGAATGGAACGACGAATCGCTGCATCAGTGAGAGCACCCAAGCCTGTGTTAGCAGCAGCAACATAAGCTGTTGTA
>Ga0214919_10008039_pt1 | contig 14060 bp, 15 predicted proteins | sample LL1503_MetaG_FD_177994 | JGI IMG/M metagenome (GOLD analysis project Ga0214919, IMG submission 177994) | Freshwater microbial communities from Lake Lanier, Atlanta, Georgia, United States - LL-1503 | ecosystem: Environmental > Aquatic > Freshwater > Lake | place: USA: Georgia | collected...
TCCAAAATATAATTGCTATAAATAATAAATACGCTAAGCCACGATGAACAAAATGAACCCAAATAGTATTGTTCACTGCATTCACTAAAAAGGATTCCTTGCCTTGCAATGCTGTTGGTATCCACTCTCCGTTGATGGTGGGCCAAGTACTCGCCACATTGGCTGCCTTATGTCCCGCCATTAAAGCGCCATATATTAATTGAAAAAATAATAGCAATAAAATGAAAGATCCTATGTTACGAATAAATTTTATTTGTTGACTTGCATCTTGATTACCACTATTTCGTCGAATAGGTTGCACTGTTAATGATAATGCAAACCAATAAGTATAGGCCAACAACCCTAAAGCAAAAACAAAGTGCAATGCTAATCGGGTGGGTTTCACATAAACCGCATCTCCTTCCAATCCACTTGCTACCATGATCCAACCTATCGCTCCTTGCAAAGCACCTAATAAAAAAAGTATGATCAATGGTTGTATCATTTTAGGTTGGAAATATTTTTTTACTAAGAAATAAATAAATCCAAAGGCAAATACTAAACCAATAGTTCTTGCCCATAAGCGGTGAAACCATTCCCAAAAAAAGATAAACTTAAAATTGGCTAAATTAAAATCGAAATTTAATAATTGAAATTGTGGTGTAGTTTTATACTTTGCAAATAATGCCAACCACTGATCTTCATTTAAAGGAGGTAACACTCCTGTTACTACATCCCATTCGGTGATAGACAATCCACTTCCAGTTAATCTTGTAATCCCGCCTAATGCAATTTGTATCACGGTCATGATCACTCCTAGCATTAACCATTGTGCTACCCGCTTTGATTTTTGATCTTGTTCGTCCATCGTTTTGTATTATAAAGTGACGCCAAATTCACTTCCGCACAAAGGTACTAAGTAATCATAGATAGTAGGGAGAGTTGAATCCTTTTTTGATTTTGCTTTCTAAGAATTAAACAGGAAATTTACAAGGTGTTAAAAAATCATTTTCAAAACATATTACTCGAAGCGGGTTGTGACGAAGCAGGACGTGGTTGCTATGCAGGGCCTGTATTTGCGGCGGCGGTGGTGCTTCCTCCTCATTTTTATCACCCACTTTTAAATGACAGTAAACAGCTTACCGAAAAACAAAGAGAGTTATTGGTTCCTATTATAAAAGCATCCGCCCTATCCTGGGCGATTGCGCAGCAATCCGCCGCCGAAATAGATGCCTCCAATATTTTGAAAGCTTCCATCAAGTGCATGCATTTGTCATTGGACCAACTCCAACCCAAAGCCAAATTTATTGCAGTGGATGGCAACCGATTTTATCCTTATAAAAAAATACCCCATCAAACCATCATAAAGGGCGATGGGCAATATGCCCATATTGCCGCTGCCAGTATCCTCGCCAAAACGGCCAGGGATGCATGGATGTTGCAACTACATGAACAGTACCCACAATATGGATGGGATAAAAATAAAGGATACGGCACTGCCGCGCATCGCGCGGCCATCGCCCAATATGGTTTATGTCATGAGCACCGCAAAAGCTTCAAGATTCTCCCCCAATAGAGCATATATGCTCTATTGTATGTGATACCTACCTCCATCCATGGGATTTATACCCATCATTTTGCCAATAAATACTTGCAAAACAAGCTATTAAATAAACTAAGCTTGTAAAATCAGTTTATCTATTAGTATATACCAAAAGTATATACCTTTATAGGGCGGCCTGCGGCCGCCCTATAAATAATGAACTTATGAAAACATTATCCTTGAAACTAGACGAAAAAATATTTGATGACACGGAAGCGATTACCCACCAACTTGGAATGGCAAGAAATAGATATATCAATGATGCATTACAACTTTTCAATAAATACAATGAAAGGAAATTGATTAAAACACAGTTAGCTGCTGAAATAAAATTAACCAAAGAAACTGCTATTGAAATCATCAAAGAATGGGAACAAACCGATATTGAAACAGATGCGAAATGGAATCCATAATAAATACACATTGAAATAATATTACTTTAAAACATTGAAAGAGCTTATCAAACAATATGATATATGGTTGGCGAATTTGAATCCAGCATCGGGAAGTATTCCTGGAAAAGTAAGACCTGTGGTTATTATTCAATCTGATTTATTAAATAATCAATTAGAAAGTACGATAGTATGTCCCATCACTTCTAATGTGATTGAAGAAGCTAAAATATTAAGGGTGCATATACCCAAAGGTCAATTAGATACCGAAAGTGATATACTCGTGGACCAAATAAGAACGATAGACAATGGAAAATTAATTCAAAAAATAAGCAGGTTGAATTACGATCAAATCAAAAGAATTAAAAAAAGTTTAGAGATCGTTTTAGATTTTTAATATTCCCACACGCCTGCTCCTTGTCTTAAAATAACATACTCATCATCGGTCGTGCAATCTATGACTGTGGAAGGAATGATACCTCCAATACCACCATCTACCACTATGTCTATTTGTTTTCCGTAATGTTCATGAATGATTTCGGGATCGGTATAGTCTTCCACGTTATCTCCCGGAAGTGATGCAGATAATATAGGATGGCCTAGAGTAGTAATAATAGACTGAGCAATTAAATTATCAGGAATACGAAGCCCAATTGTTTTTTTCTTAGACTGTAAAATTTTAGGCACTTCCTTACTTGCAGGTAAAATAAAAGTATAGGGGCCAGGTAAAGTATTTTTTAAAATTCTAAACAAAGAATTATTAATACTCTTAGCATAATTACTCAAATGACTTAAATCTGCGCAAATAAAACTAAGCTGTGCTTTTTCGGGTGAAATCTTTTTGATGGCACATATTTTCTCGATCGCTTCGTGATGAAAAATATCACAGCCCAATCCATAGATGGTATCAGTGGGATACGCAATAATTCCGCCACTTTCAAGACAATCTTTTATGATAGCTAATTGTCGAGGCTGAGGATGTGTGGGATGAAGACTAATGAGCATAAATTCTTTATACAAATTTACCTCTTTTTATTCCAAATGGTTTGGTTTAAATTGAACCAAATCATCCCCCATGTTTAGCATTATATACATTGAAGAAAAAGTAGTTACACGTCATGCTTTCGAACTCATGATTGAAAAACAAGAGGACTGTAAAGTCATTTACAGCAATGGTTGTATCCCTAGTTTTTGTGAAAATATAAAAACAGTAAAAACCATACCCGATTTGTGTATTATCGCAGACACTTATAATTATTGTGATATTCTAAATATCATTAAAACGATAAGACAAAAAACCAATCACACATTTATCATGCTTAAGTCGGACAATAAATTTATGCGGGCTATTTGCTACTTAATGAAAAACGGATTGCAGGGCATTTTTTTCACCGACGAAGCTTTGATTGACTTTAAACAATGCGTTCGTCAAAAAACTCGTTTTAATTTATCTGCCGACAAATCCAAATTAATTACGAGTAATTTATTAGGCGATATTCATATCAAGGAATTAAATTACAATACCTCTCCTCTTACTAAGAATGAAATTATTTTCATTCAACAATGCACCAAGGATTTAAACTATGATGAGATTGCTAAAATATTAGACAAAAGCGTGAATACTATTTATGGATATCGCGATAGAGTTTTTAAAAAATTACAAGTCAAACAAAGGACCGCTATGGTGATGACTGCGCTCAAAAGAAATTATATTGATCTATAAAAAAAATGAGCCTCCGGGGAGGCTCATTGTATCGTTAATATCTTAAAAAGAAAACGGCTCTAAAGGGACCTATTTAATTTCCCAAGTTTCTTTTCCTCGAATTAATTTATCTAAGTTACCTGGACCTTTACTTGTCATTGCTTCTTCTAATTGTAAAGCCATCATATCTTCATAACAAGGACGATCTGTTTTGTAGAATACGCCAAACGGACGAGGGAATATCGCACCCACTTCGGATGGATTATCAAATAAGCGTGTTAAAATTTGCGCTTTATAAAAATCAGTATCATCATGGATCCACATATCATCCGCACTATATTCTGTACCTAAATCAACTACTTGAGGACGCATACCATCAAAACGAATTCCTTTTTCACCATTCGCTCCAAAAGTCAATGGCTTTCCTTGTTCAACATACAAGCCATGTACTTGCTTCGTTCCTTTTTCGGTGAAAATTTCAAAAGCACCATCATTAAAGATGTTACAGTTTTGATAGATTTCTACAAAAGAAGTTCCTTTATGTTTTTCAGCAGCAATAATAACAGCTTGCATATGTTTAGGATCACGATCTAATGTACGAGCCACAAAACTAGCGTCAGCACCCAATGCCAATGCAGCAGGATTAAACGGATGATCAATACTTCCTACAGGAGAACTCTTTGTGATTTTATTCACTTCAGAAGTGGGAGAATATTGACCTTTAGTCAAACCATAAATTTGGTTATTGAACACTAAAAAATTAAGATTAAAATTTCTTCTTAACATGTGGATGGTATGATTACCACCAATACTCATTGAATCACCATCACCTGCAACAATCCAAAGACTTAATTCAGGACGAGATGCTTTTAAACCACTTGCGATAGCAGTAGCACGACCATGAATAGAGTGCATTCCATAAGTGTTCATGTAATAAGGGAAACGGCTACTACAACCAATACCGCTAATGATCACGATATTTTCTTTAGGAACGCCAATGGTGGGCATTACTTTTTGAACAGAAGCTAAGATAGAATAATCACCACAACCAGGGCACCAACGAACTTCTTGATCCGTTGCAAAATCCTTAGAGGTTAAAGTAGGTAATGTTGTTGTTAAAGTTTCAGTAGACATATAAGACACTTATTTAGTACGCGAAATTACATAATCAAGTTCAATTTCAATGCATTATAGACCAAATTATCCCCTTTTTTAGGCCAAAAAATGTAACAAATTTGGCTTATTTAACCCTTCTACCCTTCCAAGTATAGGTTTTGACTTGCCCAAATAAACCAGCAATAATGGTATAGGCTATATGAAGGGGTTGAAAGAGTATAAAATATTGGAGGCTGGGCTGCAATTTAAAAAAGCGGGAGACACTGTCTAAAAAATATAATTCAAAAAATGTTTTGAATGCTAAGCTGATACATAAAAGTTGATATTGTCCTGATAATAATAAAATCAAAAAAACAAAATTATACAGATACACTAAAAGCAACACCCAAAAAATGGATTCATCATCATAAAATCTTGCTTTACTGGACCATCTAATTCTTTGCATGATTAAATCTTTCCAATAAGGCATCGCTTTCGTTAAAACAATAGCATCCGGATGAAATAAATATCCAATACGATTGGATAAAGTTTTTTTCATCTTATGCATTAAAAACATATCGTCCCCACTTGCAATTTGATCCACGCCTTGATATCCACCCACTGCAATGAATGCCGATTTTTCAAAAGCTAAATTAGCACCATTGCTCATAGAATGTTTGCCAGCGCCCACTGCAGCTGCCGTAATGCCTTGTAAGGCTAAAAAATCTAACACTTGAAAAGTATTCAACACTGTTTTTTCAGGAATAAACATCACCGGTGCTGCCACAAAAACAGGAGACTCTTTTATGATATATTGATGATATAATGACAACCAATTAGGAGGCACGATACAATCTGCATCTGTGGTAATTATCCAATCTCCTTTTGCATGTACTACTGCTTTTTCAATTGCCTTTTTCTTAAAGGATTGTATTTCTTCTTGTTTAAAAAAGTCAGACAACTTTAATAACCTTACATTTTCATGTAGAGCTTGCATAGAGGACACTATAAACGCCGTGTCATCCTCCGAAAAATCATCTATCACAATCACTTCAAAACAATTTATTGGATAATTTTGAGCTAAGATAGAATCAATACAGGCTTTGATATTAGCCGATTCATTGCGCGCTGGAATAACAATACTAAAATGCGTAAAAGTGGTAGATAAATGGCTTGCAGGCAAAGGTTCAAAATTACGTAATTGATGATACCAATATCGGTAAGCTATTAATAAGCCTGCATATAAAAGGGTCAAAATGGCGACCACCCATTCCAATATTGATACCATAAAGTAAAGTTAAGCAGTTTTAATAGGGAGAGGCTTATTTTTTAAAAGTATTGAAGTAAATTGTATTGCATAACGAATGCATAGCTTATGAATTTACATTTAGAAAATAAAATCATTATAGTAAGTGGAGGTGCCAAAGGAATTGGAGAAGGCATCGCCAAATTATTAGCCGAAGAAGCTGCGACACCTGTTATCATTGGACGAAATCAAAATGACAATGAACAATTAGTGCAAGCACTTCAAGCCAAAGGATATCAAGCCGATCAAGTAGTTGCTGAATTAACGCAACCCGAAGCTTGTGAAAAAGCGATTCAAACCATTATCCAAAAATATGGCCGCATTGATGGTTTGGTCAATAACGCCGGAGTAAATGATGGCGTCGGATTAGAAAATGGGAGTTATGAAAAGTTCATGGAAAGCTTACATAAAAATGTAGTGCACTATTATTTACTCGCACATCATGCTTTACCTTATTTAATAAAATCTAAAGGAAGCATTGTCAATATTAGTTCCAAAACTGCCGATACCGGACAAGGAGGTACCTCCGCTTATGCTGCCTCTAATGGCGGACGCAACGCATTAACGCGTGAATGGGCTGTAGAACTTTTAAAATATGGCATAAGAGTGAACGCGGTGGTGGTGGCCGAATGCTATACTCCCTTATATGAAAAATGGATTCAAACCCTTCCTAATCCAACCGAAAAATTAGCCGAAATTCAAGCCAAAATACCCCTTGGAAACAGATTCACCACCCAGGAGGAAATAGCTAATACCGTCGCCTTTTTATTATCGGAGAAGTCCAGCCACACTACCGGACAGCTCATTTATGTGGACGGTGGATATGTCCATTTAGACCGAGCATTATAAGGACTTAGAGGCAACCCAAGCGTTCCTTTCTACCCAGTCAAAATTTTTATACAAATTCCCAAATTGGTCGTACTTTTGAATTAGTTGCATAACTAACTATATGTCAAACAACCAATTTAAACGCGGCGAATTATACAGTGTCATTAATGGCATGGCTACAACAGCAGTGGCTCGTCGTTTGCAAAAAAATTATCGTCAAGCCGGTCTTGAAATTACCATCGAACAATGGTCTGTATTATATCATCTATGGAAGGAAGATGGATTAAGCCAACAAGAATTAGGCATTCGCACTTTTAGAGATAAAGCAAGTATCACTAGATTAATAGACAACTTAGAAAAATTAGGATTGGTCACACGTGTGGCATCCAAGGAAGATCGCAGAATTAATTTAGTGTGTCTTACCGAAACTGCAATGCCCTTGCAACAACTCACTTATGATTTAGCGAATCAAACCATGAATGAAGCTTTGCAAAATATTACCAAAGAAGAAATTGAAATTGTCAAAAATGTTTTTCAAAGAGTGTATGACAATTTAAGCAATAAGGATATTTAAACTATACGTTATGGAAAATACAAAAACAGTTATCAAAGGAGGAGAGTGGATGATTAAGGAAGTAAGCGCATCAGATGTGTTTATACCAGAATCCTTTAATGAAGAGCAATTGATGGTGCGCGATATGTGCGAACAATTTATTGATACCGAAGTGTTGCCTGTTATAGATCGTATAGATAAATTAGAAACGGGGTTAATGCCCAGCTTGCTTGAAAAGGCAGGCGCACAAGGCTTATTAGGCATTACTGTTCCTGAAGAATATGGTGGCTCTGGAAAAGATTTAGTAACTGCTGTGATTGTTGCTGATTATTTAGGAGGGGGTTATTCATTTTCAGTAGCGAATGCTGCACATACAGGAATTGGTACTTTACCAATTTTGTATTTTGGAACAGAAGCACAAAAGGCAAAATACATTCCAAAATTAGGTACGGGAGAATTTAAAGGCTCTTATGGATTGACCGAACCTAATAGTGGGTCAGATGCATTGAGTGCCAAGACAACTGCAAAATTATCTGCCGATGGAAAACATTATATTTTAAATGGACAAAAATGCTGGATCACCAATGGTGGTTTTGCAGATATCTATACCGTGTTTGCAAAAATTGATGGCGAGCAATTCACCGCCTTTATTATAGAAAGAGGAACAGAAGGATTTACACAAGGACCGGAAGAACATAAAATGGGAATTAAAGGATCCTCTACGGTTCAATTGTATTTTCAAGATTGTAAAGTACCTGTCGAAAATGTATTAGGTGAAATTGGCAAAGGACATATCATTGCTTTTAATATTTTAAATATTGGAAGATTAAAATTAGGTGCTGCAACATTAGGTGGCGCAAGACGTGCTATTACTACTTCGGTTCAATATGCTAAAACAAGAGAGCAATTTAAATTACCTATCGTAAAATTTGGTGCAATTAGACATAAGTTAGCCGAAATGGCTATTAAAATGTGGGTGGGTGAAACCGCATTATATAGAGTATCTAAAAACATAGATGAAAAGGAACAAGAATTATTAACCGAAGGAAAAAGTATATCTACTTCCCTATTAGGTGCTGCAGAAGAATATGCAATTGAGTGTGCCATCTTAAAAGTGTTTGGAAGTGAAGTGTTGGATTATGTGGTGGACGAAGGAGTTCAAATACATGGAGGAAATGGATATAGCGATGAATACATGATTTCAAAAGCATATCGTGATAGTCGTATTAATCGTATTTACGAAGGAACGAATGAAATAAATCGTTTGTTGACTGTCGACATGGTATTAAAAAGAGCCATGAAAGGAAAATTAGATTTAATGGGACCTGCTTTAGCAGTACAACAAGAATTAATGAGCATCCCTGATTTTGGAAGTAGTGATGAAGGATTATATGCGCCTGAAAAACAAGCAATTGCGAACTTTAAGAAATGCATCTTAATGGTGGCAGGAGCTGCGGTACAAAAATTAATGATGACCTTAAATAAGGAGCAAGAAATTTTAATGAACATCGCCGACATGTCCATTATTACTTTCCATGCTGAATCTGCTTTACTAAGATTAGAACAATTAACAACCACTAAAGGCGAAGCAGCAGTTAGTGTACAAGCCGATATTGTGAGAACTTATATTTATGATGCAGCAGATGCAATTCATAAAGCTGGGAAAGACGCATTGAATTCATTTGCAGATGGAGATGAATTAAGAATGATGAACATAGGATTAAAAAGATTTACAAAAGTAGAATCCTTCAACAGCAAAGAAGCGCGTCGCAGAATATGCGCGCGCCTCGTAGCCGATGATGGATATAAGCTTTAATGAATTGCAATTAATTGTGTTTATTAGATAATGAGTCTAATTTCTTAAAATAATATTTTATAGAATCTGTGTTTTCAGATTTTAGAAATAAAGTATACAGTTCCGATTTTTTGTATTCCTTAGACTCATCTTTGTTTAAACTATCTATTAAATCATTTCTCAAAAGAACATATTTAGGAATAATATTTGCATGATTGTACAAAAAATATAAAGTTTTCATACTAAATAATTGCACAATGATTATTAAGAATAAAAACGAAACGTAAAAGTACTTTTTTATCATAATGCTTGTTTTTGAGCGATAAATAATAATAGGATTATAATCACAATGGTATTTATAAGTATAACTCCTAATAATATCTTTACAATGTTATATTTCATGATAAATATTTATCTGATGTATTTATTAATTAATGGTATAAAATAACTATAACTTGAAATAGCCGTAGGTTGAATATAACTATTTTTAGGGATAGTTATTATTGTATTTATATTGAATTTCATACTATACGCATTTAGAACACTCAAAGACAATGAACCATTTAAACTAAATGTAGATTGAACGATCGTTGGATCAACACAATTATTATTTACATAAGCATTTGAAAAGTTATCTTGGTTTTGTATAAAATTAAATGCACCATAAACGATGGCATGCTCTGTACCTTCTATTAATTGATTCTTTGCGTCTAATCTAAAAGAAATTTCTATTCTTGAAAAACTCAAGCTTTCCGAATCTGAAAAAATGTAACTAGTAGACCCATCTCTATTTTTTTTCATTGAAACTAATTTCAAATCACCATATCCTGATATTAATGCCCCTATATCAAATGGAGTTGGATTTATTCCATTTGACCCTCCGCTTTTCTTTGACGGAGCAGTTCCGCAATCCATTATACGCACCCCATTTCCATTTTTGTCTATAATAGAATTAGGTATACATTCATCACAAGTCTTAAATAGGAATTCTGTTTCATACGAAGCATCATCATAGAAAGTTGTTAAGTAGTAGTCTGTGCAATTGTCAAAAGAATTAATTTTTATTTTATTTAAGGAAGTATCTTTCAAATTAGTTACGCTCTGAATAGAATGCAAATTGCCATTTTTATAATTTATTGTATATAAAAAACTATTACTGATTGTATAAAATTTTATATAGCCATCAAATTTATTTTGTTTCTTTTGAAAATAGTTCGACAGAATTTGTAAGTTTTGAGCTGAAGTCCTTTTGTAATATAGGTTTTCGCTTTTGTTGTTAATTTGAATTTTATTATCTATTTGAATTAAATAGGATTGTTTTATTTGATAGTTTTCTACTATAAAATAAAACCCATTTTTTATATGATCTTGAGAATTGATTTTTATGGGAATAAAGTATGCATAATTTGATGAATCATAGCTTTCATTTGCAATATTATCCCAATCAATATTTGCATATAGATAATTATTAGCCGTATCTTTTTTAATAAGCGAATCAATCAAAAATTTAATACTATTTTGCGATTTCAATTCTGATAATTTACCTACACTATTATTTTTGGTGCAAGAAAAAATAGAAACAGCTAAAATAAAAGGAACTATTTTTTTAATTTTTATTCTAAAAATTGTCATGTTTATTTAATTTTCATAAACATAATCTTATTAGTATCTAATTAAATTTATATTCATTAATTTAATTATAAATGGCAGCAATTATTTGGTATAATTGTACTGAAATAGAATTTCATCTAATTAAAATAGAAAAAAATATAAAAAGAAATCATTAAGGACCCGGAATAAAAAAAGGCGCCCCAAAATGGGTCGCCTTTTTTTATTATAATTATCGATAAATTAAAAATCGTATTTCTTGCGACGAGGACGTGACAACATCGCTGTTGCCTCCTTGTCATTATTTTTAAAGGTTTCTGTTTTAGGATCCCAATAAATTTTACGTTTTACTTTCATTGCAATTTGATGCAATAAACAAGCGCTACAAGATCTATGTCCAACTTCGATTGGTGCAATGGGTTCTTTACGTGTTTTAATACAGTCCAGCCAGTTGGCATGTTGCTCACTACTTTCATATAAATGAATTTCATTCGCGCCAATTTTAGAACCTAAGATTTTTGGATTGCTTGCATCAATAGGTTTCACACCACTCTTATCAGCTATAGGATCGGAATCGGTTACACGATAGTTACCACGAGTCGCCCATATCCATCCTTCGGTACCAATAAATTTAACACCATTAGGAAGTTCATTAGATACAATCATGTGAACACCATTTTCATACATTGCTTCTGTTCTAAAAATACCATGCACATTCCATAAGCCATTATAATTAGGATCATCAGTAGGAAAATTAGCGTTGCCCCACACTTCAATTGGTCCACTGTATTCCATACCCATACCCCAATGTGCCGCATCAATATGATGTGCGCCCCAACCTGTAATCATACCAGCACCAAATTGTTCCATACGCAACCAACCTGGTCGACTCGCAATACCTGCATTGGAAGCATCATTATTATGTACTCTGTCTTCGGTATAATATACTTCGGGTGTAGCGCCTAACCAGGCATCATAATTTAAATTCGCAGGAACCGGCATTATTTTTTTATCGCCACCACCTGGATCTCCAGGTAAGCCCACTTCAATAGTCACTAATTGACCAATGCGACCATTACGCACTAACTCACATGCTTTTTTAAATTGAGGCCATGGATCAGCTGATCTTTGTTGGCTTCCCATTTGTAAAATTCTTCCCGTTCTTTTTACCGCATTACTTAAAATACGACCTTCTTCAATAGTAAGTGAAGCTGGTTTTTGTAAATACACATCTTTACCTGCATTTACAGCATGCACTCCCACTATGGCGTGTTGATGATCGGGCAAACTAATGTGAACGGCATCAATATCTTTATTTTGTAAAAGTTCTTTATAATCATAATACACTTTAATATCCCAATCTCCTTTTAATCCTCCATTCATAGATTGTGCGCGCAAGTAATTATTTTTAACCGCAGCAGGGCCTGCATCTGCACGATTTTTATCAACGTCACATACCGCCACTATTCTAGCACCCCCATATTGTGCAATACATGTCATATCATGACTGGTAGAAATACGACCACAGCCAATGGAAGCAACATTAATAATATTACTTGGAGCTGTTTTTCCAAAAACGGAAGAAGGCACAATCGTAGGAAATCCTTTTAAGAATAAAGAACCTGCAGCCACTTTAGTGGAAGAAGTTAGAAAGTCACGACGACTCACATTTTTTTTGTTGGTTTTCATAAAGCGTTTTTTAGCAATAAAATCATAACGCAAAGCAAGCAATCGTTTATTTTACTTTCAAAGCGGATTTGAATTTAAAGAGAAATTTTGACTTTGACGCAATTTTTGCAGGAAAATATGATCAAGATGATATGATCAATACCATCAACTCTATGGTTATGATCCTATAAGTAATGGAACTATTCACTATGAACTTATTCTATAACAATATCATCATACAATTCTCACATTACGAGCAAAGCTTTCTTCCAATGAAATGAAAGTTTCGGTACGTTCAATCCCTTTAATTTTTTGTAATTCATCATGTAATACAAAGCGAAGTTGTTGAATGTCCTTACAAACAATTTCAGCAAACATGCTATAGTTACCCGTAGTATAATTTAAGCGAACTATTTGTGGAATTTTTTGAAGTCCTTCAGCAACACTATCATATAAGGAACTCTTCTCTAAATAAATACCAATAAAGGCAATGACATCATACCCCAACACTTTCAAGTCCACGGCTAAACGTTTCCCTTGAACAATGCCTAATTCCTCTAATTTTTTAATACGAACATGAATGGTTCCGCCCGACACAAAAAACTGTTTGCCTAAATCGGCATAGGAAATTTCTGCATCCATCATCATGGCTTGTATTATTTGCATATCTAGCTTATCTAAGCTTTTGTCAATATTTAATTTAGGGGTGATTTTTGGCTCCATATTTGTATATTTTTAAATATAAAGGCAATTTATTGAACAATTTCTATATTTTATAATTTTTATTTAAATATTTTTTAACATATGAGTCAATACCTTAGTTTTGATATATCAAATGAGGGGAAATAGTAGAAAAACTACTCAAATGATAAGTTCTTAATACTGTGGGGTGATGAAATCTTGGCATACATGCCTCCTTGTCTCGGAGGTGAGGATAACGGGATAAACGTAACATAGAGCCGTCACGAGCAATCGAGGCGACCAGGGTCGACCACTGAACTTTGTGTTATAGCTAACTGCCTCTTGGAGGTTCGAACCCTCCCCCTACAGCCACTTAGCCTCCCTATTACATTGTGATCAATGTAATAGGGATTTTTTATAGATCATAATATTGAACAAAAAAAAGAAAGATTCTTTTGAGGGAATCTTTCTTCGGCTTAAGGGGAATAAAATAGAACCATTTAAGGTCTATAATAATGACTTTAAGGGGGTTAGATGAGTGTGAAAATAAATACCGCCTTGATTTACTTTAATATTAACGGGAAACTTTCACCCAGTCCACCCACATTTTTGCTTTACTATTTTTAATAAGGTCTGCAGTGGATTCTGGTAAGCCATACTTCACTCCTTTGCCTTTGATACCATTAATTTTTACAGGGAATATACCTCCAACGGCAAAATTTAAAAGCAAATGTTTGGGTTCATCAAATACCCATTTTCCATAATGATTGATCATTGTTTTAGTCACTCTAAACATAGTAACACCGTCATATTTAAAAATCAACTCGGTAGGTGACCAATCCACAGCATA